>Ga0302326_10008881_pt1 | contig 22103 bp, 21 predicted proteins | sample Palsa_T0_3_FD_202264 | JGI IMG/M metagenome (GOLD analysis project Ga0302326, IMG submission 202264) | Peat permafrost microbial communities from Stordalen Mire near Abisko, Sweden - Palsa_T0_3 | ecosystem: Environmental > Terrestrial > Soil > Palsa > Peat permafrost | place: Sweden: Abisko... | reverse complement strand
GAGACCCATTGGGCAATTACCGGGGAACCCCATCCCCACGAAGGTGCGAAAACTAATGCTTCGAGACGCCGGCGTCAATGGGTCTCGCATAGGCTCTGTGACACCGAAGACGGCCGACTGTCTGTTCAAGTTGTCGCGCTCAGCACCGTTCCAGCAACACGCAAGGTGCAGCCGAGCGGCTGATTTGCGGGCGTCCGCCAAGCCCAAACGCGATCACGACGCTAATCTTGTCGACCGGCGCTACAGGCTAGAGCGCGTACGCGAGCCAAGTCGGCGGCCGGGTCATAGTGTTTTGTTTGGCTGCGTCGGCCTTGGTGAATATCTAAAACATTAGCCCAGCGCCTTGGGTTGTGTCTTGAGCGGTTCTCTGAAACACTATGAGCTGACGAGATGGCATCCTTCCGTAAACCGCCGCTCATGTGGCTGATGATGCCTACGTCTCCCGGTGACGGGAGCGTAGTTGTCTACGCGACCTGTCCTCAAGTACTGCGAATATCAAGGACAGGTGCATGTGGAAATCTATCGTCGCCATTTCAATCGGGGCGAGCTGCGGTGCACTGCTGCGCTGGTGGTTCGGCATGCGGTTGAACGCTGTGTTTCCGACCATTCCTATGGGCACACTGGCTGCCAACCTCGTAGGCGGTTATGTCATCGGCGTTGCCGTTGCATTCTTTACTTCGTTTTCGGCCGCGGCGCCAGAGTGGCGGCTGTTTGTGATGACTGGCTTCTGCGGCGGCCTTACCACATTTTCGACGTTTTCGGCGGAACTAGCTATATTGCTGCAACAGGGTCGCGCGCTGTGGACGGTCGCGGCCATCATGGCGCACGTATGCGGATCCGTGCTGATGACGTTCGCCGGCATGGCCACGATCGCCTGGGCCCGAAGTTAGGGACGGCGCGCGGTGAACACTACGAGGTCCTGTCGGTTTTGCATAACTAACGACGCCGTGCTGGCCACCACTCTGGCCTACGCACGCCTGGATAAATTCCCGGTCACGCCCGGGCATCTGCTTGTCATTCCGCGACGCCATGAATCGAATTTTTTTGCGACGAGGCCCGACGAACTCGAAGCAATATGGGCGGTCGTCGAAGAGGCCAAGACTCTACTCGAAAACAAATTCCATCCCGATGGTTACAACCTGGGAGTCAATGTCGGCGAGGCCGCAGGTCAAACGATTGCGCACGCACACCTGCATTTGATTCTCCGCTACCGCGGCGATGTCGAGCAGCCTCGCGGTGGCGTGCGCGGTGTGATTCCGGCACAACAACAATACTAACAACAGACGTAAGGACTCACTATGAACGGCTCATTCCTGCGATTTTACGTGCATGAGGGGCATCGCATTCACGGCGTTCTGGCGTGGGAATGGCTCCTAAAGAAGGCCAACGACCTCGGCCTGCAAGGCGGCTCGGCCTTTCGCGCTCTGGGTGGATTCGGTCGCCATCACATATTGCACGAGCAGACGTTTTTCGAACTCGCCGGTTCGGTCGCGGTTGAGGTCGAGTTTATCGTCACCGAAGCCGAAGGACATAAGCTCGTGGAGCTGCTGCGCAAGGAGAAGCTGCGCATGTTCTTCGCCTACATACCGGCGCGTTTTGGCGTCATCAATCCCGATGATGAGGACCCACCGGAGCTCTCGTCTATCGATTAGTTCTACGTACGGACACCGCAACCGGTGTCGATTCTGATTGTCCACATGGTCCGTGGGTCCTATCCGTCTGCGGTGCTCGCGCCGCTGCTCACCGCGTGGTCAAAGGTCCGGTCGACATCATTCGCCCGCGCGGTCGCTAGCACGCGACGACGCACTGGAGAAAATTGGTGAGCGGGCAAGACACTGGGCACTGGTAGCGTACTCACCGAAGGGCTCATCGGAATCCAGCGCTGCTCGCCGCCGCCATGAGTTATCTGGGTAATCTGGGTCTCGCGCGCTCGTAAGGCCCGGAGCAGGCGCATGAAACCTCTCTCAGCATACGCCCCCGCTCAATCACCGCAGGCTCAACGGTTACATCGCCTAGGCGCCTGCGATGCTGCTCGCGGCGGCGGTGCTCGTATATGTCTGGCGGCAGGTATCGCACCTGCAACCCCGGTGCGACCGATGGACCCATCGTGGGCTTGCCGACTGCTATTCCAACCCGTATATTGAACTCAGGGAGATGGCATTCCTCCTAAATTAACCGCCGAGAGACGGCTGATGATGCCTACCAAATTCCATCCTCGAGCCAAAGAGAGGAATTGGTGGTATCGATGTACGAGCTGTTCGTAGCCCGAACTGCGTACTGCGCACTGGCGCCGTTCAATCGCCACGCTGCCAATGGCTGGCGAGCGTTAAAATTATCCGTGTGGCCTCGACGCTGCAACGGCAGAACGCCATGACGCGCGACATCCTGCTCCAGATCGCCCAAGTCTTCACAGTTATCGCGCTCGCCCCGCTCCTCCAAGGCGTAATCCTGCAGTGGGAGGAGCGTGTGCAGCGTGCGCAAGGTCCGGGCATCTTCCAGCCCTACCGCGATCTTTGGAAACTATTTCATAAGCAGTTGGTCGTGCCCGAAACCGCCAGCTTCATCTACTGGACCGCGCCCGTCGTCGCGTTTACCTGCATGCTGACGGTGCCGATCCTAATTCCCGTGCTGACCAACTTTCCACTTCCGTTGTCCGACATGGGGGACATCCTGGGCGGCGGCTTCATCCTGACTCTCGGTTCGTTCATGGTCACGATGGCCGGCCTCGATTCCGGCAGCTCTTACGGGGGCATCGGCTCATCGCGCGCGGTCATGCTCGGCATTCTCGCCGAGCCGACACTCATTCTGGTATTTGTCGGCATCACCCTGCTGGCCAAGGCGATGCTGCCATTTGTAGTCAACCATCTGCTAGTCGCCCAGCCGGAAATTTATTGGAGCCCGGCGCATCTGTTTCTGGTCGCCGCGTTTTTCATTCTGCTGTTGGTGGAGACGGATCGTCTGCCGATCCATTCGAGCACCCACATTGAGATCTACATGATCGATGAGGCCCGCATTCTCGAATATTCGGGACCGCTCCTCGGTTTGCTCAAATGGGCCGCGATGATGAAACAGTTCATTCTCTACACCATCTTCAGCAACGTACTGCTGCTGCCCTGGGGTCTTTCCATTCGCGGAACGGCGCTCGGAGCCCTCGGCGCCGCCGTTGCCCTGTTCGCGAAGTTCCTCAGCGTCGCGGTCGTTGTCGTATTCGTCGAGACCGCTCAGTCACGCCTGCGCTACTTCCGCTACCAGGAACCCCTGGCCGCCTCGTTTCTGCTTGCAATCCTCGCGATTGTTGCCAACCAATTGAGATAGGATTGTGCTCGTCGCCCAGCTCCAGCCGCTCGCAGCATCCGTGTTCAGCCTGATCGCGATCGCAAGCCTGTTGCTGGCTTTCGTCATGCTGGGTTCACGCTGGCTGAATGACTATCTCATCGCCTTCGCCACGGAATCGTGGCTGATTGCGATTTTGTCCGCGGCGGTAGGCTACTACGGACACTACCCTGAGCTGTATTTGATCGCGCTGCTTACCGCGTTGTTCCGCGGGCTGCTACTGCCCTATCTGATGCTGCGCATCGTCCGCCGACTGCACGTCGACCGCGAGCTGTACGAGCGGCTGTCGCCGAGCGCGAGCCTAGTCGTCGGCGCGCTGCTTGTGCTGTTCGCGTTCGTCGTCTCGAGTCACCTGGGACAGTCATTGGGGCTAGCCGGCACGGTTGCGGTGCTGGCGCTTACCGTGATGCTGTCGATGAAGCTGATCGGTTTTCTCATGCTCGTGGTCCGCGGCGAAGCTCTGAGCCAGATTCTTGGATTGCTGGTTCTGGAAAACGGCATTTTTCTCGGTTCACAGATCCTGGTGCCGGGCATGCCACTGCTGATTGAACTTGTGATCCTCTTCGATCTGCTGGTCGTCGTCGCTTGCTTCGGCGTACTCGTGCGCTATCTCGTCGTGCATACCGGCACGTCGAGCACACACGAACTTAGAAGACTGGTGGGCTGATGATCGGCGGTCTACTGGCAGTGATTCTTCTCGCGCCGCTTGCGGCTGCGCTCGGCTGCATGCTGTTGCGGCGGCCGCGCGCGGCCGAATTTCTCAATCTCGCCGCCGCGATCGCCGTCATGCTGGCCGTGCTGCGCCTCCTGCCACTCGCTCTCTCCGGACCCTACACCTTCTGGAATAGCTATCTGATTGTCGATCCGCTGGCTGCATGGGTGTTGCTCAGTGTCGCGAGCGTCTACTTATTGGCCTCGATCTACGCGATCGGCTACATGCGCGCTCATAAGAACGCCGAGCGACTGTACCGCTTTTACGCACTATTTGCGGGCTTTGCATTGACGACGCTGTCCGGCCCGCTGATGAACAATGTGGGCGTGTACTGGATCGCCATTGAATTGACGACGCTCGTCAGCACCTTTCTTGTCTGCTTCGAACTCGACCGGGAGAGCATTGAGGCGGCCTGGAAATACATCGTGGTCGTCTCGGGCGGCATCAGCCTCGCGCTGCTGGGCATTATCTTCTACTACTGGGGAGGCAGCTTTCACCTGGGCCCGACCTATGACCTTACGTGGTCGACACTGCGCAACGTCGCACCGCAGCTGAACCCGACCATCGCCCTCACCGCCTTCCTACTGGTGCTGATCGGATTCGGCACCAAGGTCGGCTTGGCACCGATGCATACCTGGCTGCCGGACGCGCACAGCGAAGCACCGGCACCCGTGTCCGCCATGCTGTCCGGCGCTCTGCTTAACACTGCGATGATTGGCATCGCACGGTTTATCCAGGTTGCGGACGCTGCGCGGCTTGGTTCGCTGCCGCGCGTGGTAGTGGTAGCGATCGGTGCATTCTCACTCTTTATCGCCGCCCTTTTCATCACTCGCCAGACGGGCGTCAAACGCTTGATGGCATATTCCAGCGTCGAGCACATGGGCGTCATCACGCTCGGTTTTGGTTTCGGCGGACCGCTGGGCATCGCCGGCGCGTTGTACCACATGCTCAGTCACTCTCTGAACAAGTCGCTGATGTTCTTCGGCGCCGGCAACGCCATGCAGGCGTATCACAGCAAGCGTATCAGCCGCATCCATCGCGTGCTTTCCGCTATGCCGATTGCGGGCTTGTTATGGCTCGCCGGTGCCGTGGCAATTACCGGGGCGCCGCCGTTCGGGCTGTTTCTGAGTGAGTTGACGATAATGCGCGCCGGACTCGTGGGGCCCAATGCCTGGGCGACATTCGTGATGCTGGCCTTGCTCATCGTAATCTTCGTGGGATTTCTCAATCACTTTCGCGCCATGTACTTCGGTGATAACGCGGCGCCGGAATTGTCGCATCGCGCAGTTCCTGGCAAATTTCACGTGAGCTTCTGGTGTCTGCTTCCCATGTGGATGGCGCTCGTGCCGCTGCTGGTGCTGGGCCTGTGGTGGCCTCAAGCCATTTCCCGCTACTTCACAGTTATCGCTGCGCAGCTCTCGAGTGGAGGCGCGCCGTGACCATGCCTATCTTTGAAGCAGTGGCCCGTGCGGACCTGACGCGCCGCTGCAAATCCGCCGTCGATGCGGGTGCGCGCATGCAGATGGCATATGCGTGGTTCCCCGATGGTTCACGCAACCCGGAAATTCGCTACGTCGTACATGCCGGGAGCCTTGAGCCGCTGCAAGTGTGGTGCTGCCGCCCGGGGTCGCAGACGATGCCGAGCCTCGCGGCGGTCACACCGCTCCTGTCGTGGTACGAGCGCGAGATCACCGATCTTTGCGGTCTGCAATTTGAGGATCAGCCTCAGCCCGAACCTCTCGTGCTGTTGCCTGGCGCGACTCTGTCGACCCCGCCACTCCTTCCGGGTGTGGATGCTGCGTTGAGTTACGCGCCGGCCTCGTCGACGCTGCCGGAAATGGGTGGTTCTACCCGCGATGATGTGCAATTGCTGCCGTTTGGGCCGGTGCGCGCGGATGTGCTCGAGTCGGCGCAGTTCAATTTCTACTATATCGGCGAGGCGATTCTGCACTATCACCCCCAGCTGTTCTTCAAACATCGCGGGATGGAAAAGCGCTTTGAAGGTATTACACCGGAGTTGGGTGCGGTCTTGGCCGAACGGGTGTCGGGCGTTGGCAGCGTGGCGCACGCGCTCGCCTACTGTCGGGCGCTCGAGGCCGCCGCCGGCTGCGATGTGCCACCGCGCGCGCAGTGGCTGCGGGTCCTCCTGGCCGAACTCGAACGCGTGTACAACCACCTTCATTACCTGGGTCATCTCTGCCATACCACCACGCTCAAAGTCGGAGAGGCCGAGGGGAAATATCTGGAGGAACTCGCCAAACAAATCAATTGCCGCGCGGTCGGCAGCCGACTGCTGCGCGGCCTTGTGAGTCCTGGTGGCCTGCGTCGCGAGCCGCAACTCACCGGTCTCGCTGAGCGGCTAGAAAGGCTGCGGGGCGAGTTCGCGCGCTATGCTGTCATGCTCGAAGCCAGCACAACCCATCTGGATCGATTGATCACGACCGGCGTGCTCAGTCGCAAACTTGCCTTTGATCAGGGTGCCACGGGTCCCGTCGAGCGCGCGTCGGGTTTGGACCGCGATCTGCGGCGCGACCAGCCTTATGCCGCCTACCCTGAGCTGCCGTTGAAAGTCGCCGTACGTGAAGCCGGTGACGCACACGCGCGCCAGCAACTACGCATCGCGGAGATCGAATATAGCATTGAGCTCATGCAGGTTCTGCTCGAGAGACTGCCGGGAGGAGCTCTCAGCACAAGATGCCAGCCATCCTCCGGCAGCCAAGGCCTCGGCTGGTCGGAGTCGCCGCGCGGCTCACTCTATTACGCTGTGCATATTGACGACGCCGGCCGCCTCGCGCGCGTCAAGATCAAATCGCCGAGCTTTTCCAACTGGCGTGTGTTCCCGTTTACAGTCCACGACAGCAACATGATGGACTACGCCATCAATGAGGCGAGCTTCGGGCTCACCATCGCCGGCTGCGCCCGATAGGAGATATTCATGCCTCTGTGGACGCTCTACGGTTTGCGACAAGGAAAGGCTAGCACCCAGTGGCCTGCATCTGGTGAGGACGGCCAGGCAGGGACCCTAGGGATGCCGCACTTCGATCCCGCCAGATGCCAGGAAGGCTGCCGCCGTTGCGCCGACGCCTGTCTGCCCGGCGCGATCACCATCACCGATGCGGCGTATGAGGCGCGCGTGGCCGTCGACTATGGCCGCTGCGTCACGTGCCAGATGTGCGTGGAAGCCTGTCCGACTGATGCATTCACCGCATCGGGTGACTGGGCCTTTGGAGTACGCCGTCGCGAGAATCTCGTTTGGGCCCATGCCGCAGCCACTAAAGACGAGGAGGCGCTCAAAGGACAAATTCGCCGCGTCTTCGGCCGCAGTCTGCATGTGCGCCATGTCGACGCCGGTTCTTGCAACGGCTGCGAGTCTGAGTTGCAGGCGCTCAACAATCCGTTCTACAACCTGCATCGGCTGGGCATCTTCTTCACCGCTTCGCCGCGGTTCGCGGATCTGCTGCTGGTGACTGGACCGGTCACCTATGCCCTGCGTGGACCGTTGTTGGAAGCCTATGAGGCGATGCCGGATCCCAAGTTCGTCATGGCGGTCGGCACCTGTGCAGTATCGGGTGGAACCAACGGTGGCGGCTATGCCTGCGGCAACGGATTGGATGGCGTGCTTCCGGTCGATGTTTATCTGCCGGGCTGCCCGCCCAATCCTGCGGCGATCATTCACGCCCTGCTAATGCTGCTCGAACGGGCAGCGCAACTCGTGCACGGCGGCAGAATCGCGGCAGGAGGCGATGGTGCCTGAGCTGCTAATCGGCGCCTGCGCGTTGTGGCTCGCGGGACTGCTGTTGGCCTTGTCGCGCTTGGGGACACTGCCGCGCTGGCTCATCGGCCTCGGTGCGGCGGCTGGCGTGACGGGGGCCGTATCAGCGCTGCCGCACGGTGGGACGGTGCTGGCGCTGCCCATCGCACTTGCCGATCAGACGGTTCGCCTGCAGTACACGCCGGAAGCGCTCTGGCTTATGGGGTTCGGCCTAGTCCCGGCCGCACTGGCCGTCTGGCTGTGCAGTCCCGTGCGTTCGGGTCGGCCGGGTTGGCTCGTCGGTGCGGCACTGTCGCTCCTCGGCGCGCTCGGCGTGTATGGCGTCCAGGACGGCTATTCCTTCCTAATCGCCTGGGAGCTGATGAGCCTGGGTGGGGCGGTGATGATCTTGTCCGAGCGGCTATCGTCGTCAACTGGCCGTTCAACACTCTTCATGCTGGCGCTGCTGGAAGTCGGGGCAGTCGCGATCATGCTGGCGCTTCTCCTGTTAGCTCAAAGCGCGGGCGCAAGCATGGATTTCGGCCGATTCCTTACTGGCGCGCACGCGATGTCGGGAAGTGTGCGCATTTTCGTTGGCGCGCTCCTTGTGATTGGCTTTGGCGCGAAGCTCGGCTTGCTGCCCTTCTACGAATGGTTCCCTGCGGCCTACGGGGCGGGCAGCGGTGCTTCGGGAGCGATCATGTCCGGAGTGGTCCTCAATGCTGCGTTCTTTGCGCTCTCGCGCGGTCTGACCGACTGGCTGCCAAGCAGCGGCGACTGGCTTTTTGGATTAGGCGTCGGCGTGACGGCGATGGGTGTGCTGTCGTCGATCTTGGCCGTCCTCTATGCCTTTCAGCAGGACGACTGGCGTCGCCTGCTGTCGTTTTCCTCCGCCGAGAACGCGGGTATCGCCGTCATTGCCTTGGGCGCGAGTTTGATCTTTCGTGAAGACGGCCACAGCGATCTTGCGGGACTTGCCTGGACCGTGGCCCTTCTCCATCTGGCGGGTCATGCGCTCGCGAAGGGAGGACTTTTCCTCTGTGCGGATGGCGTCTACGGCGCAAGCGGCTCCTATCGGATTTCGCAGCGTGGGTGGTTACGCACAGCAGGCCTTGCGTTCGGCATCGGCGCACTGTTCACTGCCATGAGTCTCGCGGCCATGCCGCCGCAAATGGGTTTTGCCACCGAATGGCTTACCTTTCAGACGGTATTTCAGGGCTTTCATCTGAGCAGCCTCGCCGGCCGGCTGACGCTCGCGTTGGCCGGCGCGGGTTTGGCCCTCACCGTTGCGATTGCCTTTGCCACCTTCGTCAAATTGCTGGGGATCGGTCTCCTCGGCGCAGCGGATCCATCCAAAAGTGCTCGCATCGGTGCCGGATACAGTCTTGCCGCGTTGCTGTTCGGGCTCGCTGTCCTGGCTGCCGCTGTCGGCTTGCCGGTGTGGCTCAATGCCCTAGATGACGCGGTCGTCGTGCAGTTTGGCGCTCACAGTGCACAGGCGATGTCGAGCGAGTGGCTGCTCGTTCCGCTCACAAACAAATTTGCATTCATTTCGCCCTCTAAACTGGTGATCGCGATGCCGTTACTGGCCATCCTGCCGTTGCTGCTTCTCCTCAATATGCGTCGCCACCGGATCCGATACGCGCACGTTTGGTACGGCGGCTTGCGAGAGGATCCACAGCGCGCGGCGACCACGTCGCTTACCTTCTCCAACGCCATGCGCACGTTCTACAGCTTCATCTACCGGCCGACGCTCGATACGGCGCGCGAACACCGTGCAGTCGCGTACTTCATCCGCAAGCTCGAATTCGAGCACGCCGTTGCCGACGTGTTTGGCCCTCTGCTGTTCACGCCGATCCGGCGCGGCGTGTGGAGGCTTGCGGGGTGGCTGCGGGCGCTGCAGTCGGGCGATCTGAATTTCTATCTGGCGCTCATTGGCGCGCTACTTATAATCATCCTGGCTTTGACACTGCGCTGACCATTGGCCATCGGTGTATTTAAGTACGAGTCGTTTCTCTGTTGCGGCGTCGGAATCCGCTCCCACCTCAACCGAGCGGTCGGCGAATTCGTTTGATCCCACGTTCACCGCCTGATTAAGACAACTCGCCGATAGAGGTTGATTGTGCAGTGCGCCGTGCCTACAATTTTGGCGTAGGCAACTACTGGCATCTGGGCGAATAATAATCACCGATGAAGAATTTGCGCAGCTACATCGCGAAGCCTCTGCAACCGAAGCGGCTCAGCAATTCAACCGCCGCCCTGGCAGGTCTGGCGAGTGCCGTGTCCGTATTTGTCGGGATCCTGGCTGCGCGCGCAGCGCCGCACGGCTGGCTCAGGATCGCAAGCGCCCTACATCTGCACAGGCAGCCCTTGATCGTCAAACTGGCGCCGGTTGTAGCGGGTATTGCAGTCACGCTCGCAACGGCTGCCGGGCTCGTCAAGTTCTACCTGTGGTGTATAGAGCGCGAGGAACAGGAAAAAGAAGAAGCTGACGCGGCTGAGGCTGGGAACAATCAGTCGGCTCCGAAAGGCATGTGAGAGTCCAACCGGATCACCAGCTCGCCGGCTGTAGCTGTTCGACGCCGCCCATATAGGGCTTCAACACTTGCGGAACGGTGACCGAGCCATCCGCATTCTGGTAGTTCTCGAGAACAGCGACGAGCGCGCGCCCGACAGCAACCCCGGAGCCATTTAGCGTGTGCACCGGCTCGGGCTTGCCGGTGTCGGGGTTGCGCCAGCGTGCCTGCAGGCGCCGCGCCTGATAGGCCTCGCAATTGCTGCAGGAGGAGATCTCGCGGTAATGGCCTTGGCTCGGCAACCAGACCTCCAGATCATAAGTCTTGGAGCTGGTGGCTCCGACATCACCGGCACACAATGCGATGACGCGATAGGGCAGCGCGAGCTTCTGCAGAACTTCCTCCGCATGCGCGGTGAGCTCCTCCAGAGACCCGTAGGATTCGGCCGGCCGCACGATCTGTACGAGCTCAACTTTGTCGAACTGGTGTTGGCGGATCATGCCCCGGGTGTCCTTGCCGTGTGATCCGGCCTCGGAACGAAATGACGGCGTGTGGGCCACGAACTTCAGCGGCAGCCGTTCGGCCGGGAGTATCTGCTCGCGCACGAGATTGGTCAGGGAAACTTCCGCAGTCGGGATCAAAAACAGGCTTGACTCACCCTTTAGCGCGAAGAGATCTGCCTCGAATTTAGGCAGCTGCCCCGTGCCGATGAGCGCCGCCCGTGCGACGAGATAGGGCACGTAGGCTTCCGTGTAGCCATGCGTGCGCGTGTGCAGATCGAGCATGAACTGCGCAAGCGCACGATGCAGATGCGCAATCTCGCCGCGCATGACGACAAAACGCGCGCCGGACATGCGCGCCGCACTTTCAAAATCAAGACCGAGCCGCTCGCCCACCTGCACGTGGTCCTGAGGCTTGAAATCGAATGCCCGCAGCGCCCCCCAGCGGCGTAGCTCAACATTTGCGCTCGGATCGCGCCCGTCGGGCACGGATTCGTGCAGCAGATTGGGTAACTCCAGCTGCCATTGGTCAAGCTCGCCCTGCACGGCGGCCATTTCCTCATCTGCCCGCCCAAGAGCGCCCGCAAGCGCATCGCCTTCCGCAATGAACTCGGCGGTATCCTGGCCGGCCGCCTTCGCCATGCCCACTTTCTTGGCAGCGGCATTGCGCGCCGCGCGCAGCCGATCGGACTCGATCTGCGCATGTTTGCGCCGCTCCTCGAGTGCCTTCATTGCCACGACATCCAGTACCACACCGCGCCGCGCAAGGTTTTGGGCAACCGCGGCCGGATCGGAACGCAATAGTTTCGGGTCTATCATCCTGGCCCTCAGTCTCCCGCGCGCGCGCTCTTCGAGCGCAGCCGTGCAAGAGCTTCGGCTATCTTGATCTCAAGGCCGCGCGGCACGGGGCGATAGTAGCGCCGATCGGGCAGCTCGTCCGGCACATAGCGCTCGCCGGAGGCAAAGGCGTCCGGCTCATCATGCGCGTAGCGATAGTCGCGCCCGTATCCCAACCCCTTCATCAAACGAGTCGGTGCGTTGCGCAGGCGCAGCGGCACATCGAGCGTGCCAAATTTCTCGACATCCTGCATCGCCTCCCCCATGGCGACATACACGGCGTTACTCTTGGGCGCGCAGGCGAGATAGACGACGAGGGTTGCGATGGCAAGCTCGCCTTCGGGGCTGCCGAGCCGATCGTAGGCATCCCAGGCGTCGAGTGACATGGCAAAGGCGCGCGGATCAGCAAGACCGATATCCTCAACCGCCATGCGCACCGCGCGCCGCGCAATATAAAGAGGATCGCAGCCGCCATCGAGCATGCGGCACAGCCAATACAAAGCCGCATCCGGATCGGTGCCACGAACGGCTTTGTGCAGGGCCGAGATCTGATCGTAGAACTGCTCGCCGCCCTTATCGAAGCGGCGCCGGCCGCCGCCACTGACGATTTCCTGTGCGACCGCGGCATTCAAGGTGTGCGCGCCCGCCGAGGCTTCGATGAGTCCGGCTGCAAGCTCCAGCATGTTGAGCGCGCGGCGCGCATCGCCGTCGGCGGTTTGCGCGATGAGCTCAAGCGCTTCATCCGTGGCGGAAAGCTCCTGCCTGCCCAAGCCACGTTCGGTATCGCTCAACGCCTTGCGCATCAGCGCCACGATGTCTGCAACCGACAAGCTGCGCAGCACATACACGCGCGCGCGCGACAGGAGCGCATTCACAAGCTCGAAGGAAGGATTCTCGGTCGTTGCGCCGATGAATGTCAGGGTGCCGTCTTCGACGAACGGCAGGAATGTGTCCTGCTGCGCCTTGTTGAAGCGATGCACTTCATCGAGGAACAGCACGGTGCGCGTGTTCGTTCCTGCACGCGCGGCGCGCGCCGAATCAACCGCCGCGCGGATGTCTTTGACGCCCGCCATGACCGCCGAGAGCGCGATGAACTGCGCGTCGGAGCGTTGCGCGATGAGCCGGGCGAGGGTCGTCTTGCCGGTTCCGGGCGGCCCCCAGAGGATCATCGAGTGCAGCTGTCCCGCCTCGATGGCCGAGCGCAGCGGCTTGCCTTTGGCAAGCAGATGTTCCTGTCCCACGAACTCATCGAGCGATCGCGGCCGCATCCGATCAGCCAGGGGCCGCAAGGGATCGGCTGTGCGGCTTAGTTCCGCGGGCATCGCGCGCTAAGTGCGAGGCGTACCAATGACATCCACTCCCGCGGGCGGCGTGAAGCTCACCTCATCAGGAGCAACCGGGCCGTTGCGCACTGCATGGTCAAAGACGACCGTCGCCGTCTGTCCGAGCTTATCTTCCAGGACCATGCGCGACAGATCCCCTTTCGCGAGCCCGAGTCGCGCGCTGCGGAAGTCCGAGTCGGCGCTGCGCGGCGCAACGTTGACCCAATTGAGTCCCTCGTGCACACCTGCATCGCTCAGCACAAAATTGCGCCGCACGTCGACGGCGCCCGACAACAGCATCGCCGGCGTTCCGGAAAGTCCCGCATCAATCGGCTTGACGCTCGCCTGTTGAAGATCTGCATCGTAAAACCAGACATTCTTGCCATCAGCCACCATGAGCTCGCCGGCACTGTCGTTGGAGCCCTGCGGGCGCAGCTCCCAGCGCAGCTTGCCGGGCCGCGACACGACGAGCGTGCCGGCGCCCCGGTCGATTTCCCGGCCGTGAGAATCGGTGAGGGTCTGAGAAAAATTCGCACGCAGCGTTTGCAGGCCATCAAGATAGCGATCGAGCAATGTGACGCCGTCCGGCGCATCGGCCTGCGCTGCGCCCAAGGCGAGGGCGAGGAAGAATCCGAAAAATAATCGTCTGCGGCGCAAGCTCACTCCCCGCGCGGCGCCGGCACGAGCACCTCGCGCGCGCCATTCGTCTGCAGCGAACCCACGAGCCCCGCCGTCTCCATCGCCTCGAGCATGCGTGCCGCACGGTTGTAGCCGATTTTCAGGCGCCGCTGCACGTAGGATATGGAAGGCTTGCGCTCAGTCGTGACGATCTTCACGGCCTCATCGTAGAGCGGATCCTGCTCGGCATCATCACTTCCCGCGGCCACGAAGTCCTCGGGATCCTCCGTAAAGCCGGCAAGCGGCGTGCGCGGCCCGGTGAGCACCTCATCCACGTAGTCGGGCGGCGCACCCTTCAGGGCCGAAACCACGCGATGCACTTCCTGGTCCGATACAAACGCGCCGTGCACGCGCGTCGGCAATGAGGTCCCCGCGGGCAGGTACAACATGTCACCGTGCCCGAGCAGCGTCTCAGCGCCCATCTGATCGAGAATGGTGCGCGAATCGACGCGCGCGGAAACCTGGAAGGCGATGCGGCAGGGGATGTTCGCCTTGATGAGGCCGGTGATGACGTCGACCGAAGGCCGCTGCGTCGCGAGCACCAGATGGATGCCCGAGGCGCGCGCCTTCTGCGCGAGGCGCGCAATCAGCTCCTCGACCTTCTTGCCGACCACCATCATGAGGTCGGCGAGCTCATCGATGATCACGACGATGTACGGCAGCGGCGCAAGGTCGGGGATCTGCGACTGATCGATGCTGGGATCGTTTGCCGCGCGCTGCGTGAGGACCGGATCTACGATCGGCTTGCCCTCCTTGATGGCATCGCTCACGCGGCGATTGAAGCCCGCGATATTGCGCACGCCCAGCGCCGACATCAGCTGGTAGCGGCGCTCCATCTCCGCAACGCTCCAGCGCAGCGCGTTTGCCGCCTGCTTCATGTCCGTCACCACCGGCGCCAGGAGGTGCGGAATGCCCTCGTACACTGAAAGCTCCAGCATCTTCGGATCGATCATGACGAGCCGCACGTGCTCGGCGGTGGATTTGTACAAGAGCGACAACACCATCGCATTGATGGCGACGGACTTACCGGAGCCGGTCGTGCCGGCGATCAGGAGGTGCGGCATGCGCGCCAGATCCGCAACCACCGGTTGGCCGCCAATATCCTTGCCGAGCGCCAGCGCAAGCGGTGAATGCATGTCATCGTACGCCTTGGAGCGCACGATTTCGCCCAAGGTCACGACCTCGCGCTTCTCATTGGCGATCTCGAGCCCCATGACATTCTTGCCCGGGATCACCTCCACGACGCGCACGCTCAAAACCGCCAGCGCTCGCGCCAGATCCTTGGCAAGACCCGTGATTTGGCTCGCTTTCACGCCGGGCGCAGGGCGTAGCTCGAAGCGTGTGACTACAGGCCCCGGCTGCACCGCGACGACCTCGGCGTCGATCCCAAAGTCCTTGAGTTTCATCTCCACGAGTCTGGAGAGCGCTTCGAGCGCCTCGGCAGAATACGAAGCCTCGACCACCGGTGGATCGTCGAGCAGCTTCAAAGCCGGTAGCTCGCTCGCCGCGGGCGGCTCAAACAAAAATGCCTGCCGCTCCTTCTCCACGCGCTCGCTCTTGGGCACCGCCGGCAGCGGTGTATCAATGCGCGGCGGCACGCGCGCCGCTGATTTCTTCTGCTCGCTGATCGCAGCATCCTTGCGCGCCTGCTTGCGCTCGCGGCCCTGCGCGACATCCCGCGCAAGCCAACGCCGCGCGCGTGCCCAGCCGATGCCTTGCCATGTCCACGCGCCCAAGCGATCCATGATGGTGAGCCATGACACGCCGAAAGCGAGCGACAGGCCGCCCATCCAGGCCGCGAGGAGGAGCAGCGTCGCGCCGAGGAAATTCAGGCCGCCGGCAAGACCGTGCCCCACAAGATCACCCACGACACCGCCCGCCAGGCGCAGCTCGCCGGGGTCCCAATGCAATGTCGCAAGGCCGCAGCTCGCGGCGAGCACGAGGAGAGCACCTGCGACGCGCACCGCGGTGTTGGCGCGCGAGGTTACTTCTTCCCTGCCACGGTTGCGCATCAGCGCCCAGCACCACAGCACGAGCATGCAGGGAAAGAGATATGCCGGCCAACCGAAGAGGAAGAAGAGCACATCGGCGAGCCACGCACCGATGGGTCCGACGCGGTTGTGGATGACCGACGAGTCGCCGGTGGAGGAGTATCCGCGATCGTCCCGGCTGTAAGACGCCAGCGCCGCGAAGAGCACGATGGCGATGACGCCGAGCGCGAGAAACGCGCTCTCGCGCAGGCCGCGGTGCACGGCAGCCGTGAATCGAATAGGAGCGCGCGAGCGCGCGGAGGAGTCCGACAATTCTTCCGCCCTGTGCGATGAAAATGACGTAGAAGCTTGATTCTACGGGTCCGAACCCCAAGCCAACAAGGACGAGGGGCCGCGATGGGAGTTGCTATTATGAACCCGAACCCAGTTGCGCATCTATGAAAAATCGCCGCCATAGTCGCCTCATCATTCTAGGCTCCGGCCCCGCGGGCTATAGCGCCGCCGTCTACGCCGCGCGTGCCAATCGCTCTCCGCTCCTCATCACGGGTGTCGAGGAAGGCGGCCAGCTCATGACCACGACCGACGTCGACAACTGGCCGGGCGACGTCGAAGGTCTGCAGGGGCCTGCGCTCATGCAGCGCATGCGCCGCCATGCAGAGCGCTTCGCGACCGAAATCGTGAACGATCACATCGACGCCGTTGAGCTCTCCAAACGGCCCATCGAACTGCACGGCCACGGCACGGTCTACAGCTGCGATGCCCTCATCATCGCCACTGGCGCCGCCGCGATGTACCTCGGGATTCCTTCGGAGGAGAAGTTTCGCGGCAAGGGCGTCTCCGCCTGCGCGACCTGCGATGGCTTTTTCTTTCGCGGGCAGCGCGTCGCCGTCGTCGGCGGAGGCAATACGGCGGTGGAGGAAGCTTTGTATCTGTCGCACATCGCCGCACACGTAACCCTCGTGCATCGCCGCGATCGGCTACGCGCGGAGAAGATCCTGCAGAAACGGCTCTTTGAAGAGGCCGAGGCCGGCAAGATCTCGGTGGTGTGGAACCACACGGTCGATGAGGTCTTGGGCGATGACAACGGCGTGAACGGCGTGCGCATCAGACAGGTCGCTGACGGCAGCACGCGCGAGCTTGCCGTCACGGGACTATTTGTTGCCATCGGCCACAGGCCCAACACCACACTCTTCACCGAGCAGTTGGAGACGCGCGGCGGCTACATCGTGGTCAAGAGCGGCCTCTCAGGCGATGCCACTGCGACCAGCGCGTCCGGAGTTTTCGCCGCAGGAGACGTGGCGGACCACGTGTACCGCCAGGCGGTCACGTCGGCAGGCGCCGGGTGTATGGCCGCGCTCGACGCCGATCGCTATCTTGAGGGGCTCGACGCCGGCGGGACCTAAGGGAATGCGCAGCGGCATTCACTCCCACATCGACGCACTCGAGAGCCGCCAGTGGAACGCGCTTGCGGGTACGCACATCCCCTTTCTGCGCCACGAATTTTTTGGCGCGCTCGAATCCACAGGCTGCATCGGCGAGCACACGGGCTGGGAGCCGCGCTACTTCACGTTGCACGATGAAAAGGGGCTCGCGGCCGCCGTGCCCGCCTTCGTGAAAATGCACTCCTATGGCGAGTTCGTATTCGATTTCGCCTGGGCGCAGGCCTACGCGCGAGTGGGTGGCCATTACTACCCCAAACTCACGATAGCCGTGCCCTTCACGCCGGCGACGAGCCCGCGCCTCCTCATCCGGCCTGGCGCAGACCCTCATTGCGCGCGCCGCCTCCTTGAGAATGTGCAGGTGTACGCGACCCAAGAGTCCCTCTCCTCCGTGCACGCACTTTTCTTGGACGAACCTGCAAGGAGCGCCTGCGCCCGCGCCGGCTGGCTCCTGCGGCGCGACTGCCAGTTTCATTGGACCAATCGTGGCTACGCCAACTTTGAGGATTACCTCGCAAGCTTCACGGCTGAAAAGCGCAAGAAGGCGCGCCGCGAGCGCCGCCGCGTTCTTGAAAGCGGCATCACCTTCGAGACCCGTTTCGGCGCGGACCTCGACCGGCGGCTCCTCGATCGCGTCTACGCGCTGCATCGGGACACGTTTCGGCGCCATGGGCACGAGCCCTACCTGACGCGCGCCTTCTTCGGGAAAGTTGCGCAGAGCTTGGGTCAGGAATTCATGGTCAAAGTAGCCATGCACAGCGGCGAGCCCGTGGCGGCGGCGGTCTTTTTCTGGTGTCAGGAGGCGCTCTTCGGTCGCTACTGGGGCGCAGCCGCCGATTATCACAGTCTGCATTTTGAAACCTGCTATCACCAGGGCATCGAGTTTTGCATTGAGCGCGGCATTGCGCGCTTCGAGCCCGGCACGCAGGGAGAGCACAAGGTGAGTCGCGGCTTCGAGCCCGCTCTCACCTGGTCGGCGCACTTCATCCGCGATCCGCGCCTGCGCCAGGCGATCGGCGCGTATCTGGAACGCGAGGGCGAATCGGTTGATGAGTATGCGCAGGAGGTGCAGGCGCACGTGCCCTATCGCGCGGCCCGCGAAGAGGATGCCTAGGTGAAAACCTTGACCTGGCTCTCAGCGCGGGACGCTCCGGAAAACTTCCCGCCGCTGGAGCAGGCGCTCGATGAGCCCGCGGGACTACTCGCCGCGGGCGGCGATCTGTCCGCGGCACGCTTGCTCGCCGCGTATCGCCAGAGCATTTTTCCCTGGTACTCCCCCGGGCAGCCGGTGCTGTGGTGGGCGCCCGATCCGCGGGAGGTGCTGTTCCCCAAGGAATTTCGCATCTCGCGCAGCCTGCAGAAGGCGCTGCGCAACCGCGGCTACCGCACCACGATCGATCAGGATTTTCGCGCGGTCCTCACGGGCTGCGCGGCGCCGCGCGCGGCAAGCGCGGGCACCTGGATCACATCCGACATGCAAAGCGCCTACGCCGACCTGCATGCGCGCGGTTTCGCGCACAGCATCGAGACTTATCGGGGCGCGGAGCTCGTCGGCGGCCTCTACGGCGTGCGCTTGGGAGCGGTGTTCTTCGGCGAGTCGATGTTCAGCCGCGAGCGCGACGCCTCGAAGATCGCGCTTGCGCACTTGGTGGCTGCGAGTGTGGCGAACGATATCGTCGTCATCGACTGCCAGCTGCCCTCGCGGCACTTAAAAAGCCTCGGCAGTCGGCCGATTTCCCGCGCGCAATTTCGCGCCCTGGTGAGTGCGCACGCCGTACCTGAGGCGCTGCCGATACGCAAGCCAGACTAAGTCAATTGCATTGCCGCGAGGGTTTATGCAGAATCCGCGCCCCCATGGCAAAAGAAGACGCGATTCAGTTGGAAGGTGAGGTCGTCGAGACCCTCCCGAATACGACTTTTCGCGTAAAGCTCAAGAACGGCCACATCGTGACGGCGCATATCTCCGGCAAGATGCGCAAGAACTACATCCGCATCCTCACCGGTGACCAGGTGACGGTCGAGATGACCCCCTACGACCTGACGAAGGGCCGCATCATCTACCGCGGCCGCTGATCAGGCCGTCACTTCCGGCAGCTGCGCCGCAGAGCATTCGAACTCGAGCTTCGAGCCGTCCGCGGATACGCTCACCTGCACCTGCCCGCCGCCTGCCAGGCGCCCGAAGAGGAGCTCCTCGGCGAGTGGTCGCTTGATGTGCTCCTGGATGACACGCGCCATGGGGCGTGCCCCCATCTTCGGATCGTAGCCTTTTTCCGCAATCCAGCCGCGCACGGCATCCTCGACGCTGAGCTGGACGCCCTTCTGCTCAAGCTGCGCTTCGACTTCGACGATGAGCTTGTCGACGACCCGCTCGATGGTTGCGCGATCGAGCGGCGCAAATTGGATCACGGCGTCGAGCCGGTTGCGAAACTCCGGCGTAAAGTGCCGCCGAATCGCCTCCATGCCGTCGCTTGCGTTGTCCGCGTGCATGAAGCCGATCGACGGTCGGTTCATCTCCTGCGCGCCGGCGTTGGTGGTCATGACGATGATGACGTGGCGGAAGTCGGCCTTCCTGCCGTTGTTGTCGGTGAGCGTGCCGTGATCCATCACCTGCAGGAGGAGATTGAACACATCCGGATGGGCCTTTTCGATCTCATCCAGGAGCAGCACGCAGTGCGGGTGCTTGGTGATCGCCTCGGTCATGAGTCCGCCCTGATCGAAGCCGACATAGCCCGGCGGCGCGCCGATCAGACGCGACACGGTATGCCGCTCCATGTATTCGGACATGTCGAAACGCAGGAACTCGACGCCCATGGCGATCGCCAGCTGCCGCGTGACTTCGGTCTTGCCGACCCCGGTGGGGCCTGCGAGGAGGAAATTGCCGAGCGGCTTTCTCTGATCGCCCAACCCCGAGCGCGCCATCTTGATCGCGGCGGCGAGCGACTCGACCGCCCGATCCTGTCCGAAGATCACGAGCTTGAGATTACGTTCGAGGTTTTTCAGAACCTCGCGATCCGAGGTGGAGACGCTCTTCGGGGGGATGCGTGCCATCCGCGCCACCACTTCTTCGATGTGGCGCACTTCGACGGTGTGTTCGCGCTCGGCGAGCGGCTTCAGACGCAGCCGCGCGCCTGCCTCGTCGACGACGTCGATCGCCTTGTCGGGCAGGTGACGCTCGCTGATGTGGCGCGCGGAGAGCTCGGCTGCGGCGCGCATCGCATCCACGGCGTAGATGATGCTGTGGTGTTCCTCGAAGCGGCTCTTCAAGCCCAATAAAATCTCGATGGTCTCCTCGATCGACGGCTCCACCACGTCGATCTTCTGAAAGCGCCGCGCGAGGGCGTGATCCTTCTCGAAGATGCCGCGATATTCCTGATAGGTCGTCGACCCGATGCAGCGCAGCTCGCCGTTGGTCAGGACGGGTTTGATGAGGTTGGAGGCATCCATGACGCCGCCGGATGCGGCGCCCGCGCCGATCACCGTGTGAATCTCGTCGATGAAGAGAATGGCGCCGGGCTGCTTCTTGAGCTCCGTGATCACGCCCTTCAGGCGCTTCTCGAAGTCGCCGCGATACTTCGTACCGGCGATGAGCGCCCCCATGTCGAGCGCATAGACCGTGCAGTCGGAGAGGACATCCGGCACCTTGCCTTCGACGATCAGGCGCGCAAGGCCTTCCGCAATCGCGGTCTTGCCGACTCCGGCCTCACCGACGTAGAGGGGATTGTTCTTGCGCCGCCGGCACAGGATCTCGACCGTGCGCTCGATCTCGAGCTTGCGGCCGATGAGCGGATCGATGCGGCCCTCCTGCGCCAGGCGATTCAGATTCGTCGCATACTTATCGAGTGCGCTGCCGGCGCCCTCCGGATCACGCTCGCCATCCGCCTGCGCGTCCTCCTTGTCGGTGCGCTCGTCGGCGATCTTCGAAAGGCCGTGGGAGATGTAGTTGACGACGTCGAGCCGCGCGACGTGCTGGCGGTTGAGGAGAAACACCGAATGGCTCTGCTTTTCGCTGAAGATCGCGACGAGCACGTTGCCGACGCCGACTTCTTTCTTGCCGCTTGACTGCACGTGAAACACGGCGCGCTGCAGTACGCGCTGGAAGCCGAGCGTCGGCTGCACCTCGCGCTCCTCGGCCTCCTCCAGGTGCGGCGTCGACTGGTCGATGTGGTCCTTCAGATCCTGCTTAAGCTTGGTGAGGTCCACACCGCAGGCACGCAGGATCTCGCGCACCTTGGGGGTGTCGAGAATCGCGAGCAACAGGTGCTCGACCGTCAGGTACTCATGACGGGCCTCGCGCGCCCTGTGAAACGCGTCATTAAGACAATATTCCAGCTCGTTAGACAACACGGTTGAACCTTCCGCCCTTTCAGGCCTCTTCCAGAGTGCACATCAGAGGATGTTGCTGGTCACGTGCGTAGGTCGTCACCTGCGCTACCTTAGTTTCTGCGATCTCATATGTGAAGACTCCACACACGCCCTTACCCTTGGTATGAACCTCTAGCATGATCCGCGTCGCCGTTGTGCGATTGAGCGCAAAGAATTTCTCCAGCACGTCGACTACAAACTCCATCGGCGTGTAATCGTCATTGAGTAACACCACCTGGTACAGCGGGGGCTGCTTGACCTGCGGACGGGCTTCTTCAACTACAACCCCGGTGTCGGGGCGGGCGCGCTCATGATCCGGCATGGTGACTTTATATGGGTCGCCAAACGGCAACACAAGTGGGGTCTGAGAGGTCAAAGTTTAGCCAGTGAAAACAATTGCTTGAGAGCGCAAGCAGCTGCCCCGTATGATGGCGCCCGCTCGGCTGCGGCAATTTTGGTGCCGCGGCCGCGGCCCAGTGTCTGTCTGAAGGAGTTTCGAGGCCTGATCCTGCCATGAACCCTGGCTCCTGGCTCAATCGTTTCCCCGCGTCCCACCAATGGCGCGCGCTCGCGCTTGCGCGCGGTCCGCGCATCGCCACCTGGGCGCTGGCACTTGCGCTCGGTGTCCAGGCGGCAACGATCGTGACAGATCTCGCCGGGGG
>Ga0302326_10008879_pt1 | contig 22103 bp, 19 predicted proteins | sample Palsa_T0_3_FD_202264 | JGI IMG/M metagenome (GOLD analysis project Ga0302326, IMG submission 202264) | Peat permafrost microbial communities from Stordalen Mire near Abisko, Sweden - Palsa_T0_3 | ecosystem: Environmental > Terrestrial > Soil > Palsa > Peat permafrost | place: Sweden: Abisko... | reverse complement strand
GTGATGTCAAAAGAGTTAATTGTTTCGGCGAATCGCCATGAAACGCGCGTGGCGGTCCTCGAAGACGATCAGGTTGTCGAAGTCTATTATCAGCGCGAAAAAGAATATTCCCTGGCCGGCAGTATCCATAAGGGCCGCGTGACGCGGGTGCTCCCCGGCATGCAGTCGGCCTTCGTGGATATCGGCCTGGATCGCGATGCGTTCCTGTATGTTTCGGACTTCTTCGAGGACAACGACGAGTACGACAAGATCGTAACCAGCGTCGAAGAGAAAGTCCTCAAACAAATGGAAAAAGGACCGGGCTCAGCGGGCACCCCGGCGCCCTTCGCACCCATCCCGGCAGACGTCCCGCGAGACGACGCGCCAGCCGAACTGCCCTCGCCGGAGCCTTCCGCCGAAGCGCCGGCCGCTCCTGCGGCTGCGGTTCAAGCGCCGTCCGCTCCGTTGGCACCGCCGGACCAGTTTGCGCGCCGCGCCGAAGAACGCGACCGCCGCGGTGGCCGCCGCGGGCGCCGCCGCCGTCCCAAGGGACGCGGCTTGCCCGAATCGAAGTATTTCTCGCCCGGGCAGCACAGCGTAGCCGTCCCGGCGCCGCCCGCGCCTGACGAGGCGCCGGATGCCGAGCCGGAAGCGCCCGACGAAACGGCGGAGGACATCGTGGTGCTGCCCGGTGAATCGCTCGCCAAATACCGCGGCGAGACGAGCCATCCGGCCGTGGAAGAAATCCCTGAATTCGCCGAGACCACGGCACTGGTGGAAGATACCAAAGTCCGCGAAGCTGCCACCACTCCGGAGCCTGAGACGCCCCCGGAGCCGGAAGCGCAAGCCGAGACCCCCGAATGGAGTCTGTTAGGTGGGCCAGACGCTTCCGCCGCCCAAACCGAAGAGACACCCGCGCCGGCAGCGGCCGCGCCAACCGCAGTGGCATCCGGGGAATCCGCGGAATCCGCCCAGACCGCAGAAGTATCCGAAGCCGCCGAGACCGCCGAATTATCCGAAGGCTCCGAGAGCGCCGATGGAGAGACTGACGCGGAGTCCGCCGAAGCCGCGTCTGCCGCCGCCGAGACCGCCGAAGACGACCAGCTTGGTCCCGAGCCGGCCCGCATCCCTACCAGCCTCACCGCTACGCTGCGCGAGCAGGGCGGCCGTTATCCGCACCGCGTCTCCCGCCGCATGCGCCGCCGCGGCCGCCCGGATGGCGCCGATCCGCAGCAGGCGGGGCAGGCGGGGCAGTCTGTTGCGCCAGCCGTCCGTAAACAGGATCCCCGGCCAGACGCCCGCCCCGACGCTCGTCAAGTCGCGCGTCCGGAATCGGTACGGCCCGAAAAATCAGCCGCGCCTTCCATCAGCGACCTGCTCCGCGAAGGCCAGGAAATCATCGTCCAGATTGCCAAGGAACCCCTCGGACAAAAAGGCGCGCGCATTACGTCGCACATCGCCCTGCCGGGCCGTTTCCTGGTCTACATGCCGACGGTCGATCACATCGGCGTCTCCCGCAAGATTCCCTCCGACGACGAGCGCCTCCGCCTGAAGCGCGTGCTGCAATCCAACCGCACAGGCATCCCCGGCGGCTATATCGTCCGCACCGCCGGCGACGGCCGCACCGAAGAAGAACTCCGCGCCGACATGCTCTTCCTTTACAACCTCTGGCTGGACATGCGCCAGAAGGCCGAGAAGCGGCCCGCCCCCGCGCTGATCCACCACGATCTGGATGTCGTCGAGCGCATCCTGCGCGACCAGTTCACCTCCACTTTCAAGAGTGTCTGGGTGGATAACGAAGAAGTCTACGAAAATGTGCTGGGCTTCGTGCAGCGCTTCCAGCCGGCGCTGGTGAGCCGCGTCAAGCTGTATACCCGCGCCACGCCCATCTTCGACGAGTACGGCATCACCTCGGAACTCGAGAAAGCGCTGCGCCCGAAGGTGTGGCTCAAGACCGGCGGCCACATCGTCATCAATCAAACCGAAGCCCTGGTGGCCATCGACGTCAATACCGGCAAATACGTGGGCAAATCCAACCGGCTCGAAGATACCATCGTCAAGACCAATACGGACGCCATCAAGGAAATCGTGCGCCAGATACGCCTGCGCGATTTGGGCGGCATCATCGTGGTCGATTTCATCGACATGGACGAGCGCAAGAACCGCCAGAAAGTGATGCAGGTGCTCGAAGAGGCCATGCGCGCCGACCGCGCCCCTTACAAGATTCTGCAGTTCAACGATTTCGGATTGGTGGCCATTACCCGCAAGCGCGTCAAGCAAAGCCTGGAACGGACGTTGTGCGTGCCGTGCCCAACGTGCGAAGGGTCGGGATACGTAAAGAGCGTGCAAACCGTGATCGGCGAAATCCTGGTGGAAGCGCAGAAGATCGCGCGCGCCGTGGAAGGCAACGAGGTGATGCTGCGCGTCAACCCAGAGGTGGCCAAGGTGCTGAAGTCGAACCAGAATTCGTACCTGCAGGAGATCGAAGAGATCCTGGGGCGGACCGTGCTGGTGAAAAGCGATCCGCTTTTGCACCAGGAGAAGTTCGACCTGGCGTAGGGCGCGCCTTAACGGTTTGGATTCTCAGCGCCAAAAGAGGCTACAATCGGCATATGAACTGGGGGCAACAGCCGTTCGTTCAGGTCGCTCTGCCCATCATCGTCGCCATCGCCACTCTTTACCCAGGGCAAGCGTATCGACGACCTTCGCGAGTCGATGAATAAACGCTTCGACGGGGTGGAGCGGCTCCTGGAGCGAATTGAGAACCTATTGACAGGTCACGACCGGCGCATCACCGTTCTCGAAGAACGCACCTCCCCAATTCACCGCTGATTCGAGCGCCTTCGCCTGAAGCATGCGCTGCAATCTAACCAAGAACCGCCAGAAAGGGGAGCAGATCGAATGCCGGCAAGCAGAAAGACCTTAACCGCTCCAACGGATCCAAAGAACGGCCCACAACGGAACGCCGTCGCGGAGTGGACCGTCACGGTAGTCCTGCTTCTATTTGGGACAACCACGCTGGCACAGGCGTTTGTCATTCCAACTGGCTCGATGCAAGACACGCTGCTCATCGGCGACCACCTTTTGGTGGACAAATTGGCTTACGCGCCAGCCGATCCGTTCAGTAAGCTTTTCCTGCCCTATCAGGAGCCAAAACATGGTGACATCATCGTGTTCCGCTATCCCCCCGACCTCAGTCAGACGCTGGTGAAGCGGCTGATCGGGCTGCCCGGGGACCGCCTGAAAATAGACCATGGCGTGGTTTACAGAAATGGAATCAGGCTGAACGAACCGTACGTGTACCACAAGTATGCGTACGACCCCAGGTTCGACAATTTTCCGACCCCGTGTTGCCGCCCCGTAAAGGAAGAGTTGGCGCAACAGTGGCAACAGGAGATGCTGGATCGGGATGTCGTCGCGGGCGAAGTGATCGTTCCAGCCAATCGATATTTTGCGATGGGCGACAATCGGGACAATTCGTCGGACAGCCGCTTTTGGGGCTTTGTTCCCAGAGAAAACATCGTGGGCCGGCCGTTCCTCATTTACTGGTCGTACCGGGCGCCTACCGAGGATCTGATTGGAGAATCGAGGGGATCGACGCTCAGGCATTTTGTAGATCTGGGCGAGCACTTCTTCACGCGCACACGGTGGGAACGGACACTTAAGCTGGTGCGCGGCTTTCCCGATTCTCAATTGCCGGCCGAGCCCTTGCCGATCAATGCCGGATCTACCAATCCGTAGCCGGACACGGGGTACCCCTGCGCACCACCAAATGTGATGAAAACCCTTGGAGGGCGGCCAATCTTGGCCGCAGCCGCCTTTTTAGGCGGCTAGAGCCGGCAGAAAGCCGGCTGCGGGCAGGATTGCCCGCCCTCCAAGCGTGGTTTGCGACGGTGCCCCACTCATCTCACACCGGACCATGCACCACGGCGAGGGCTTCACGCAAAGTGTCGAAGAGTTGCGCCGAGCCGATCGCCTCTGTCAGATGGTGCCGGTCCAGATCGGCGCGCAGATCGGATCCCACATGCGCAAACGCCAGCCGGACGCCACCGCGGGTCAAATCCTCCTGAAGCTGGCGTACGGCACGCGCGGCGGTATAGTCGATATGCGTGATCGGCCCGCCATCCACTACCACCCAGCGCACCGGCGCGGGCGCGTGTCTCACCAGGCTTCGGATCTCCTCCGAAAAGCGGTTCGCGTTGGCATAGAAAAGCGGCGCCCCAAAGCGGTAGATCACCAGGCCAGGCTCGGTCACCGTGTCCGGTGCGGCCGGCGCGGCGCGCCACTCCCCTTTCTGATCCTTCACCAGTACAGCCGTGTGCGGATGATAGCTGTGCTGCACAATCCGGAGTAGAGACAAAACCATCGCCAGCAGAATGCCTTGTTCGACGCCGACCAGTACCACGATGGCCGCGGTGGTTACGGCCAAGGCGTACTCCCCGGGGCTTTCGCGGCGAATATCCCGCAGGCCGCGCAAATCGATAAGCCCGATCGCAATGGTGAACACCACGGCGCCCAGCACACAATGCGGGAGGAATTTCAACGGGCCGGTCAAGAACAGAAGAACCAGCGCCACCACCGCAGCCGTGGAGAGCTGCGCCACCTGGCTCTGCCCACCGGAGCGTTCCACCATCGCGGTTTGAGTCGGACTCCCGTCCACCACGAACGTCCCGCTCAGGGCCGCGGTCAGGTTGGCTGCCGCCAGGCCCACGAGGTCCGCATTTTCGTCGAGCCGCTGCCGATGACGCACCGCATAGGCGCGGGCCGTCGCCGCGCTTTGCGCGACGATCATCACGAAGCAGGAGCCGGCCACCGGTAGCACCGCCACGGCATCCTTCCAACTCACATCGGGCAGGCCCAGAGCCGGCAGGCCGCCAGTCACAGGCCCCACCACACTGATGCCGTGCCCGGCGAAATCGTACAGGGAACTCGCCGCCACGGCGGCCGCCACGGCGATCAGCGGGCCGGGCAGCATCGGCGCCAGCCGGCTGGAAACGAGGATGCATACCACCACGGCGACGGAGATGCCGAGCACCGGCAGGCGCACTTGCGACAGACTGCGGATCGCTTCGGCGAGTTGTCCAACCGTGCGGTGGCTGTGGATCTCGACCCCCAGCATTTCGCCAAGCTCAGCAATCGAAACCTGGAACCCGACGCCCGTAAGGAAGCCCACCAAAACAGTCTGCGAGAGGAAGTCGGCCAGGAAGCCGAGCTTCAGCAGCCGCGCCAACAGCAGGCATCCGCCAGTCAGTAAGGCCGTCAAACCTGCCAACGCCAAATACCTGGGACTCGCGGCATGCGCCAGGCCGGCCAGTCCACCGGCGAGGATGGCCGCGGTGGCGGAATCGGCGGCCACCACCAGGTAGCGCGACGATCCGAAGGCGGCGAAGGCCACCAGCGGCAGCAGCAGCGTGTACAGCCCCGTGACCACCGGCGTGCCCGCAATCCGCGTATAGCCAAGCGCCTGCGGGATATTCATCGCGGCGAGCGTGACGCCGGCCAGGACGTCCTTCGGGATGCGGGCCATCTGCAGAGGCTGCAGGCCCTGAAACAGACCGAGCCGGCTGAATACGCCAGGCTTTGAAGGGCGGCCGTTGCCCGAAGCAGTCATCGCTCTCCATCCTACATGAGATGTCGCAGCGGCGGGTTGGAATCTTTAGTACGATGGAACGAAAAGAGGGTAGGTCGAAGCCATGAGGAACTCTTTCCTGTTTGCGGTGGCCCTGGTTCTGGGGCCGCAGCTATTTGCGCAAGGGCAGCAGAACGAAATCCCGCCCCCGGTATTCCGGGTCAGCGTGGTTGCGCATTCCACCAAGGCGATCAATTACCGGCATCGCAGCGGCTCCACGGAGATCGGCTTCCTGGGCACTGCATCGATGCCCAAAGCCAGGGGCCAGGCCAAGGTGGACAGCCGGCAGGGCGCCATCGCGATCGACGCCTCCTTCCGGGATGTGGGACCTCCCAACCAGTTTGGCGCGGAGTACCTGACATACGTTCTTTGGGCCGTATCGCCGGAGGGCCGGCCCAAGAACCTGGGAGAGATCTTACTCGACGGAGGCAAGAGCAGCCTGAAGGTGACCACGGACCTGCAGGTATTCGGCCTCATCGTGACGGCAGAGCCTTACTTCTCGGTGACGCAGCCGAGCGACGTGATCGTGATGGAGAACGAGGTCCGGCCGGAGACGTTGGGCAAGATCGAGCTGATCGATGCGAAGTATGAGTTGCTGCAGCGCGGCCAGTACCAGAAGCTCGCCAATATCCTGCAACTGCAGCCGGACCCGAAAGTGCCGATCGAGATCTACGAGGCGCGCAACGCGGTGCAGATCGCGCAGTCGTCGGGTGCGGATAAGTACGCGGCGGATACGTTCCGGAAAGCGCAGACGACGCTGCAGCAGGCCGAGAGCTATCTGAAGCGGAAACAGCGGAAACCAGCCATCATGATCGCGCGGGAGACGGCGCAGACGGCGGAAGACGCGCGCGTGATTGCCGTCAAGCGCGAGGAGGATGAGGCTCTGCAGAAGGAGCGGGAGGCGGCCGCCGCGCGCGAGGCGGAGGCCAAGCGCCAAGCCGACGACGAGCAGAGACGGCGCCAACAGGCGGAAGCCGATCGCAAGGCGGCGGAGACGCGCCGCGCCCAGGCCGAAGCCGCGAAGGCAACTGCCGAGGCCGAAAAGGCGGCCGCGGACAGACAGCGAATGCAAGCCGAGTTGGCGGCGGCCAAGGCGGCAGCCGAACAGGCCAAGGCCGAAGCGGCTCAAGCGCACGAAGCGGCGGCGGCCCAGGCCGCGCAGATGGCCGCCGAGAAAGCCCGGCGCGACGCGGCTGAATCGGACCGTTTACGGCAGCAGGCGGAGATGGAGAAGCAGCAACTGCGCCAGCAGCTTCTGCAGCAGCTCAACGCGGTGCTCGAGACAAAGGACACGGACCGCGGCCTGGTGGTGACCATGGCTGACGTATTGTTCGATACCGGCAAATACACATTGCGGCCAGCCGCGCGGGAGAAGCTGGCCAAGCTGGCGGGCATCGTGATCGCGCATCCAGGTTTGAAGCTGGCGGCTGAAGGGCACACCGACAGCACCGGCGGCGCGGAATTCAACCAAAGACTCTCCGTGAAGCGCGCCGAGTCGGTGGCGGCGTATCTAGGCTCTCAAGGGCTGGCGGGCGACAGCCTGAGCGCTTCGGGCTTCGGAGATACGCGGCCGATCGCGCCGAACCAGACTGTGGCGGGCAGGCAGCAAAACCGCCGCGTGGAGCTGATCGTATCGGGCGAAGCCATCGGAACCAGGATCGGCGCGAGCCCGATCTGAGTTGGCGTGCTGCGCGAACTGTTTCCGCTGTTGACTGCGCTTACCGTGGCCACGGTGGTGTATGTAATGCGCGAGCAGCGCAGGCGCCGGATGCGGATCGCTCCGCCGCGGCCCGATCTGGCCATGCGCGAAGTATCCAACATGCCCGCACTGCTGCAGATCGAGCGGGCGTGCCTCGCCGCCGACGATCCGAGGGTGGCGTTCCGGCGGGCCGCCATCGAGAATGCCGTGGCGGGGCTGTATCTGGAGACCATCGCCCAATGCGGCGTCGAGAATACCGCCGAACTGCAGCGCGCGCATGCGCAGATTTGGCGCGCGGTACGCGAGTATCTGCGGCTGAAATACGACGATGCGGTGGCAGACGATTGGTTCGATCATTTCACCCGCGTGGCGCGGCCGTACATCCGGGAAAAGGTGCGGCTCACGCGCGAGTTCGCGCTGCACCTGGATGAAGGCGCGGAACGCTACGCGCGCATCTATGACGAGCTGTTGCAGGAATTGCTGCAGGAAGCGCTGGCGGCCCCTCAGAAGAAGTCATTCGTGCCGCCGGACTTTTCCCACTCTTGAAGCTCGGCGCTCACTTGCTGAAATTCGGCGGCCAGGCGCCCGTTGAGCTGGCTGTAGCGCGACACCACCTGGCGCGCCCAGCGTACGTATTCGACGCGGCGCTCGAAGCTCCAATTGGCCGGGGGACTAGTGGCGACACTGCGCACGTTGGCGATCTTGTCGGCCGCGCTGAGCGCCTGCGCGCGGGGGGTCTTCTGCGCAGCGCTCTCGATCTGCAGAGCTTTGCGGGCTTCCTTGGGTAGCGACTTGTCGTCGGTCACTTCGGCGACCAGGGAGGCCACGTCTTCTCCGAATCGCGCGGCGATCTCTTCGCGCGAGACACCCACGTCTTCGATTGCGTCATGCAGCAAGGCGGCCACGATCAGGTTGGTGTCGAGATCGTCCGCGGTGCGCGCGAGCAGTTCGGCGACTTCGAGCAGGTGATTTACATAAGGCTCCGCCGTACGGCCTTTGCGCCGCTGGGCGGCGTGGCGCTCGGCGGCAAAGCGGGCGGCGGCTAGGATCTGGCGGACCGGGTTCAGGCAGTCGGGCATGGAGGGGGCCTGTTTTCATTATGGATGCTTTTGTGGGGCAGGCTCGTAGCCTGCAGCGGCCTCGTAGGCCGCCGCCTTCGCGCTTACCGCCCGGGCACTACATCGATCTGCAACATTGGATCCGCGGCGGGCACATATGTGGCCGGCAAACCCAACTCGCGCCGCACAATATTGGCGCCCTGCGCAATGGCGCTCGCCTTATAAAACGCGATCTCGCGGTTGCAGCCTTGCCGGCCGAAGCCGCAGTCGCTCGATACGATCAGTTTCTCGGCCGGTATGTAGCGCAGCGCCTTGCGGATCTCGGCAGCCACTTCTTCCGGGCGGTCGGCCTGCAAGACGCGGTGACTGACGGCGCCGATGCAGATCTTCTTTTTCAGATCGTGCTTGAACGGCTCGAACAATTCGAGATCCTGCTGGTTGCGATCCTTCATCTCCAGCGTCCAGACGTCGCCGCGGCAGCGCTCCAGATAGATCTCGAGCGAGTTGGCATAGCTGGTATCCTCCATCACGCGCTGCATGTTCGGGTTGCCCCAGCAGGTGTGGATCCACAACTCCACATCGTCCAGCCCCTGCACCTCGCGGTTGAACGCGTCCACCATGAACTTCACTTCCTCGTGGTCTTTACCATAGGTATTGGCCATGAAGTGGAAGGTGGGTTCCTCGATCTGAATGCAGCGGCAGCCGGCGGCGCGCAGCGCCAGCAACTCCTTGTTCATGGCCTCCGCCATGTCCCAAATCACCTGGCGCTTGTCTTTGTAATGAGGCGTGTGGATGTCCAGAAAAAGCGCCATCACCTGGGAGCAGCAGGTGCCGAATTTCACCGGCTTACGCGTCTTGGCTTGCGCCATGCGCCATAGCTTCGGATAGTCGAGCGGCCGGTGCTCGATTTTGCCGGTGACGTGGGGCCAGCGCCAGCCCGTGTAGATTTCATTCAGCAGCGTTCCGGGCGGATAGTGGAGCCACGGCGCGGTGGTCTCTTCCGGCTGCAGGTAGTCGCCCTCGAAGCCGGCCCAGCGCTGTATCGGGTAATGGTGCCACGCACGGCCTGCCAGGTCTTCATCGACGTGCAGGTCGCCATGCGTGAGGATATCCAGCCCGGCGCGTTCCTGGTCGCCGACGACCACGGTCATGGCGTCCTGGAGTTTTTCGCGGAAGCGGACGTCGAGCATGCAGGTGTCCAGCGGGCGGCCCCACATACTGACGTCGAACCAACGCGGGCGGGGGAAAGATCCGGTGGTGGTGCTGGGGAGAATCAATTCGGCGGTAGCGGTGAACATAAGTGCATTGTAATGGGGCGCGCCCGCACGTGCCGTGTCGACTCGTCTCGACGATAATTTAAGGATGATCGAACCCGCGGCCGTCGCCGCCCTGCTGCACCACTTCGACCCCGCGAGCGACGGCGAGGCCGCCAAGAGCAAAGATCTCGTCCTGGCGCTGCTGGCCTCGTCAGCGGAGCCGTTGTCGCGCCGCCAATTCAATCCCGGCCACATCACCTGCACCGGTTTGGTGCTCAGCCCCGCGCAGGACCGCATCCTGCTGGTGCTGCATCGCCGCTTGCAACGCTGGCTGCTTCCCGGAGGCCACGTCGAACCCGACGATCCATTCATCGGCGACACCGGCCGGCGCGAAGTCGTGGAAGAAACCGGCGCCATCCCGCGCCCCGACGCGCAGCCGCTGCTGGTGGGCGTGGATGTGCACGGCATCCCTCCACGGCGCGACGAGCCGTTCCACCTGCATCATGACCTGATCTTCCGGTTCCAAGCCGCGTCGGACGCATTCCAAACCTCCGAGGAGGTGCGCGACGTCGCCTGGTGCCGGGCCGCCGAATTCGATCGCTACCAACTGCCGGGCAGCATCCGCCGCAGCTATGCGCGAGCCTTGACGGGCTAGCCTGTCGCCTGGCCTAATTACTGTTCACTTTGGGTGGGGCAGACCATCGCCTTTCGTGGTCTGCCGCCTTCGCTAGCGCGGCAGGGTCGAAAAACCCCTCCGGCTCACGCCTGGGCTCCCACTGGGAGTGCCCCGCCTTCAACGCGGTAGCCGAGTTTCTTGAGCTCCTTGATCATGCGGGCGGTGTGCTTGCTTTGGGGCTTGGCGCTGACCTGCGGACCGAGTTCCTGGTAGCGTACCCCTTTCCTCAGGAGTATCCACAGCAATCGGCACAGTCGATGGGCGATGGCCCAGATGGCCGTTTTGTATCCCAGACGCGGTAGCAATTTGCGAAAGGTGATGTCGAAGATGCTGCCTCGGACCTTGACCGCAGACTGCGCCGCCTGATTCAGCAATCGCCGCATGGTGCCGTTGCCCTTCGGCGAACGCGTACTTTGGGGCTCGCCGGCGCTTTCTTCGCTCCCCGGACACGCTCCCACCCACGAAGCCAGTTCCTTCGCCGAGTCAAAAGTCGCTGCCTCTGGTCCCACTTCGGCGATCATTTGCACGGCTGAATCCACGCCAAAACCGGGCACTTCCGCCAATCGTTGCACCGCCTCCTGATGCTCTTGGAGTAGGCCCGCAGCCTCCGGATCCAATTGCTCCATCTGCTTTTCCATCAATGCAACTCCTCCAGCGCCATCTTCAGCAGCCGGCGGTAGACTGCGTTGAGTTGTGTGCAGGCGCCCAGCGCATCGCACAGTTGTTCCGGTGTGGCGCGTAGCCGGCAATCGGCCAGGGCCGCCAGAGCGGCCGGGTCGCTTTCCCTCGCCGCAATGGCCTGCAACATCCGCCGCGCACTCAGACCCAGCAGGATCCGACACGAAGCTCGACAACTTGATGTGCGCCTGCTCCAACAGAGCCTCCAGTTGATTCTGAAAACGTATCTTGTCACGAGTCAACTGGTGCTTGCGCCGGGTCACCGTGCGCCACAGCCCCTGTTCCGCATCCGGGACGAAGCTCAAAACCAGCTCCTGCGCCTCCAGCCGTTTGACCATCCGTTCGCCGTCGACGAAGTCGCTCTTGCGCCCGCGCGGCCCGCGGTTGGATTGAGCATAAATGCAACTTGCCGGACATCTTGCTGGCCCCCGCGCGCTGCTGGCGCGCCGGTTTCCATTACCGCCCCAGCGCTCCCCACACCGGCTTCCAATACTGCGCAGTCGATTCCATCACGACCTCCTCGACCTCCTGCTCGGCCAGCCATCGGGCCAGCACGTGCAACTGATCGGGAGTAGCGCCGAATTTGCGCCGTTCAAACTGATACTCGCCTTCCCCAGCGACGTCAGCCACCACTACCGCTAACATCTTCTTGTGCAGGTCGACTGCTGCGACTCGATAAGCCATCAGGTTCCTCCTGGGCGGCGGGGAGAGCACGCGAAAAGCTACTATATGCAGGGTCACATGGCTTTCGCCGCTCCCAAAGGGAGACGAACGACGCCCAATTATTCGCTCAAAAGCGCGCTCCGGATCAAACAAACGAACGGCCTCGACTTCTCCACTGCCATGCCGACCTCGCCCAAGCCCCCCATTCTGCCACTTCAATAAACTCGTCCTGTTTTTCATGAAATTCCGCGGGCCGCAGGCCCTCTCAAACAGACGACATAAACCGATCGTCTGCCCCACCGAAACGGTCTTTTAAGTGAACAGTATTGGGGTTAGGTGAATTCCCGCCGCCGCGGGCAATTCAGCGGCCCAGCATGGGGAAGAGGCGCCGCAGGTCTTCGTCGCTCGGCTGGCGCCCGTATTCGCACACCTCGAAGGCCTCCGCGTAGGCGGCCTTGGCGGCGCGCTCCGGCCCATACCACTTCTCCAGCGCGCGGCGCACGGCCGGCGTAATCTTGCCCGCCCAGCTCTGGGCCAGCCAGCGCTTGCGCTCCGCAACGTCCTTGGGCACCGTATCCAGCTTGCCATCCACCCACGGCAGCCATTCGTAGACTTGCGAGACGTGCGCGTCGAGCGCGGCCACCTTCAGGCTGAACACGTCGTCGATCTCGATGGCCACATCCGGCCGAAACGGCGACGGCTTCTGGAAATGGTCTTCGTAATACAGGAACACCGGATTTTTGCTCAGTGGCGGCGTATCCGGACAAATGTTGGGAACCACCACCATGTACGCCGCATCCTGCACCAGCACGCCCGTGTAGCGATGGTCCGGGTGATAGTCGTTGGGCCGCGGCGCCAGCACGATGTCCGCATTCCACTGGCGTATGCGCCGGATGATCTGCTCGCGCACCGGGATCGTGGGCAACAGCTCGCCGTCGTGGTTATCGAGCACTTCGTACGTGATGCCCAGGCGCCGTCCGGACTCCTCGGCCTCGGCGCGGCGCCGCTTGGCCAGCGCGCCGCCTCCCATCGTCTGATGGCCGGCATCGCCATTCGTAACGGAAACGAATTTCACCGCTGCTCCCAGCGCGCGAAATTTGGCGGCGGTTCCGGAGGCGCGGATGTCGCAATCGTCGGGGTGCGCGCCGAATGCGATCACGCGCAGCGGGGCATCCTGCGCCAACAGCGCCGCCACCGCCAGCAGCAGACACAAGCCGAATCGGAGCCCAACTGACGCCCGTGGGGCAGGCCATCGGTTTTTGTGGCCTGCCCTGTGGAATACAGAAGACAGCAGACGACAGAAAACGATCGTCTGCGCCACAGACTGCACTAGACTAAACATCTCCGAACTCCTCTTTCCAGACCGCTTCGCGCTTTTGATAAAGCGCCGTGCGGCCCAAGATGGCGAACAGCGTGCTGATGGCGGAGCGCTCCGCCACGTTCTCCGCTTCGCCGTTCTGGATGCGCGTCAGGAACGCCTCAATGGCATCGTTGGTGATATCGCGCGGGGAGTTTATGGTCTCCTCATTCTTGGGGCCTTTGTGGTGAATCATGCGCGCGCGCGAAGTTTCGATCACGCCCTTCGTGCCGGTGAACTCCTCGCCCACGCGCGCGAATCCCGGCGGGCAGATCTGGTTGGCTTCATAGTTCACGTGGATGCCGTTGGGGAACTCGAACGACAGCGTCAGGTGATCGAGGATCTCCATTGAGGTGCGCACCTTGGTGCCGGCCATGCCGACGGCGCGAATGGGACGCGCGTCCAGGAACCAGTGCAGCACGTCGAAATTGTGGCAATCCTGCTCCACGATAAAATCGCCCGAATAATCGCGGTAGCAGAACCAGTTGCGCAAATGCTCGATCTTCGGGTCGTCGTAAGGCGTGCGCTTGAACGGATCGCCGCCGATCCAGAAGGCGCGGGCATTCACCAGCTCGCCGATCTGCCCCTCGCGCATGCGCTTGTAAGCCTCCAGATAAACCGGGCCGTAGCGCTGCTGGAATCCGACGGAGACGTTCTTCTTGGGATCGGCTTTCTTGGAGGCGGCGATAATGGTCTTCACACCTTCCAGATTCACGCCCATGGGTTTTTCGCAGTAGACGTGCTTGCGCGCTTCGATGGCGGCGGCCAGCATGCGCGGGTGCTCGAAGGGCGGGGTGGCGATGATCACGGCGTCCAGATCGTTCGCCGCCAGCAGTTTCTCGTAATCCTTGTAGACGGTGGGCTTCTCGATCTTGATTTTCTGCGTGCCGATTTCGATGCGGTCGTCGAATAGATCGCACAACGCCGTAACCCGCGCGCGCGGGTCGGCATTGAAGATGGTCGCATCGTATTGGCCGCGTCCGCCCACGCCGATCAGGCCGACGGCTATTTTGGAATTTGCCTGCGAGCCCCGGACCGACTCCGGGCGAACGATGGTGAATCCGGCGGCCAACGCGGCGCCGGTCTTTTCGATGAGCTGCCTCCGGGAGAGCCCCGGGGTGGATTCGCACATAATGGATCTCCTTAGCGGATTATAGCTGCAAACACTACACCAGATCTGCGGGCGGCTTGGTCTCGGTGGCGTGCATCCTTTGGCGCGCGTTGTGGTGGATTTCGCCGAGGTTCAATCCGGTGAGCGCCGTGGCGATGGCCCCGGTAACCAGCAGCGGCAGCGTCAGGGCCAGGAACAGCACAATGGAAAAATCCTCCGCATCGTTCCGCTCCACGCCGAAAACCTTCAGCGCGATCAGGCATGCCACGTTGATGAGCCCGATATTGGCGGGCGCGTTCGGGACCACGGTGCCCAGCCGCACGATGGCCAGCACCGCGACGGCATCCCACGGGGAAAGGTCCAATTGGAAAGCCTTCATCAGCGCCCAATAGGAAAACACCTGCAAGACCAGGTAGAGGAAGCTGACCGGCATCACGCGCGCGAGCGTGTGCCAGTTGCCCATGGTGTGCAGGCCTTCCACCACGTGGCGGAACACCACCGCCCAGGGACTCTCGCGCACCATGGCGTGGGCATGCGTCTTGTGGATCATCACGTAACCCAGCATCGCGATTCCGGCGACCACCCCAACTTCCATCAGACGCACCGTATACGTCAACCAGCCGGGGATCTCCCTCAGGTGCTGCGCCACCAGGATGAACGACAGAATCATCCAGAAGCCGTCGATGAGCCGCTCGAGGGCCGCCGACGCGAAGACCACCGAGATCAGTTGTTCGTTCCAGTGGGCCACCAGGTAGCAGCGGATCAGCTCGCCGACACGAAACGGCAGCACCTCGTTGGCAAACAGGCCGACGAAAATGGCCTGCACCGTGCGCCAAAACGGCAGGCGATCCACCGGCCGGTACAGCAATACCCAGCGCCATGCCTGGCAGATATAGACAGAGAGATCCAGAGCCACGCCGAGCGCCACCCATTGCCATTCGAGCTGGCGGAGCTGGGGCAGCAAATCGCCGATTTTGTAACTGTGAAACACCCAGAACAGGCAGCCGGCGGAAAGCGCGTAGCCCAGGAATTGCGGCACCCAGTGGGGCATTTTGCGGCGCGCTTCCCAGGCGCGGGCCGGCCAGGACGGCGGGCGCCGGGGGGGATCGGTCGGTTGGGATTGCTCGATTGGTGGCGGCCCCAAGTGCCTATCATAGCCGGACGCGCCGCGGCACTCCATAAGCGGCACAATAGAATCATGACGGATTCCTTCCGCATCGAAAGCGACACCATGGGGGAAATGCGAGTGCCCGCTTCAGCCCTTTACGGGCCGCAGACCGCCCGCGCCATCGAAAACTTCCCCCTGGGCGGCAAGCGCTTCCCGCCGTCTTTCATCCGCGCGCTGGCATTGGTCAAAAGCGCCGCCGCCAACGTAAACGGCCGCTTGGGCCAGCTTCCGGCTGGTCTCGCGGCCGCTATCGAAGCTGCCTCCGAACAGGTGGTGGAAGGGCGCCACGATAGCGAGTTCGCGGTCGATGTCTTCCAGACCGGCAGCGGCACTTCCACGAATATGAACGCCAACGAAGTGATCGGGCGCCTGGCCGGCGCGCATCCCAACGATCACGTGAATCGCGGGCAATCGAGCAACGACGTGTTCCCCTCCGCCATGCACATCGCCGTCGCGGAGACTGTGGTCAACCGGCTGCTGCCGGCCATGCGCCAGCTCGGCGCGTCGTTGGAACGTAAGGCGGCCGAGTTCCAAAGCATCGTCAAGATCGGGCGCACCCACTTGCAGGATGCCGTACCCATCCGCATGGGCCAGGAATTCGGCGGCTACGCCCATCAGGTGGAAGCGGCGCGCGCGCGCGTCGAGGCCGCGCTGTCCGGCATATTTGAACTGCCTCTCGGGGGAACCGCGGTGGGCACCGGCCTGAATGCGCCGCCCGGGTTCGCGAGCGCGGCTATTGCGGTGATCGCGGAACGCACCGGCTTGCCGTTCGTCGAGGCCCCCAATCACTTCGAAGCGCAGGCCGCGCGCGATGCAGCCTGCTTTCTGAGCGGCGCCCTGCGCACCTATGCGGTGGCCCTGACCAAGATTTCGAACGACATCCGCTGGCTGGGCTCCGGACCGCGCTGCGGCTTGGGAGAATTGAAACTGCCGGCCGTCCAGCCGGGCTCCAGTATCATGCCGGGCAAGGTCAACCCGGTGATCGCCGAGAGCCTGTTGATGGTCTGCGCCCAGGTGATCGGGTATGACGCCGCCATAGCCTGGTGCGCGGCGGCAGGCAATTTCGAGCTCAATGTAATGATGCCTGTGATCGCGTTTGACCTTCTCGATGCCATCGAACTGTTAGCCGCCGGCAGCCGGAACTTCGCGGAGAAGCTGGTGGACGGCCTGGAAGCCGACCATGCCCGCGCCGAAGGCTATGTGGAGCAATCGCTGGCCATGGGCACGGCGCTGGCGCCCGAAATCGGCTACGACAAGACCGCGGCGCTGGTGAAGGAAGCCTATGCCACGGGCCGTACCATTCGGGACGTAGCGCGCGAAAAGTCGGGAATCTCCGCCGAACATCTGGCCGACTTACTCGATCCGCAGTCACTCGCATGACCATCGCTCACAAGAAAGTCAAGAAAATAGCTATCCTGTCGCCCGTAGCGTGGCGCACTCCTCCGCGGCAATACGGCGCATGGGAGACAGTGGCCGGTAACATCGCCGAAGGGCTGGTCGCCCGCGGCTGGGATGTGACACTCTTCGCCACCGGCGATTCCGTGACCCGCGCGAAACTGCATGCGGTGGTCGCCCGGGGCTATGAGGAAGATCCCGCGATCGATCCCAAAGTAGCCGAATACCTGCATATCTCCGAGGCGTTCGAGCACGCCGCCGCGTTCGACCTGATTCACAGCCATTACGACTTCATGGCGCTGTCCTACACCCGCCTGGTGAAGACACCCGTCCTCACTACCATCCATGGATTTTCGTCGCCTCGCATCATGCCAGTCTATGACAAGTATCGCGACGGATATTTTGTCTCTATCAGCAACTCCGATCGGGCGCCGGGGCTGAATTACCTGGCGACCGTCTATAACGGAATCGATCTCTCACTCTACCCTTTTCAGGAACACGGCGGCGATAGCTTGATTTTCCTCGGCCGGATTCACCCTGACAAGGGCGTCCACCTGGCCGTCGAGGTTGCGCGCCTCAGCGGACTGCCGCTGCTTATCGCGGGAATTATCCAGGATCGCACTTACTTCCGGGAACAGGTGGAACCGCACCTGGGTCAAGCCATTCGCTACGTTGGCCCGGTGGACGTGGCGGGCAAGAATGCCTTGTTCGCGCAGGCCCGCGCGCTGTTACACCTGAATACCATCCCGGAACGGTTCGGACTGGTGCTGGTCGAAGCTAACGCCGCCGGTGTGCCCGTCGTCGCCATGGACCTTGGCTCCTGCCGCGAGGTCATCGCAGACGGCAACACCGGATTCCTGGTAAACAACGTCCACGAAGCCGCGCGGGCCCTGCAGCGCGTCCCGGAGATCGACCGTAGTGTCTGCCGCCAACGTGTGCAACAATGCTTCTCCATCGAGACCATGGTGGCATCCTACGAGCAGGTTTACCGTACTATCTTTGAATTGGAAGCCTCTTAACAATGAAGCCAGAAATTGTCAGACGATACGCGCACAACCCTATCCTCACCAAGGCCGCCATTCCCTACCCGGTCGAAACCGTACACAATGCGGCGGTGGTGAAAAGCGGTGACGAATATGTCATGCTATTCCGCTCTCACCTGCGCACGGGACGGTCCATTATCGGCCTGGCGCGCAGCCCCGACGGCTTTCACTTCACTGCCGATCCGGAGCCTTTTCTGACTCCCGCGCCAGACGGTCCTTTTGCCGCCTACGAAGAGTTCGGCGTTGAGGACCCGCGAGTGACTCGGCTGGAGGGCGAGTATATCATCACTTACAGCGCCTACTCGCGAAATGGCGTGCGCATCGCCCTCGCCAGGACGAAGGATTTTAACCGCGTCGAAAGGGTCTCACTAATCACGGAAGCCGACTATCGGAACGTAGTGATCTTCCCCGAGAAGTTTGACGGCCTCTATGCCCGGCTGGACCGTCCCCATTCGGAGATCGCCCCTTGGTCCATCTGGATTTCGTACTCCCCGGACTTGGTTTATTGGGGTCAATCGCAGCTCATCATGCGCCCTGTGCAATATCACTGGGACGAAATGAAGATCGGTCCAGGCGCGCCGCCGATCAAAACCGGCCAGGGATGGCTTTCCATCTATCACGGCGTTTTTCAGACTATGGACGGATCGGTCTATCGCTTGGGAGTTGCTCTTCACGACCTGCTGAACCCGGCAAAAATAATCGGCGTGAGTGACTCTTGGATTTTGCAGCCGGAAGATCCTTGGGAGATCTCGGGATATGTCCACAATGTGGTGTTCACTTGTGGCGCCGTCCCCGAGCCGGATGGCACGGTGAAGATCTATTGGGGAGGCGCAGACACGGTAATGTGCGTGGGCGAAGCCAATATCGCCGAACTGGTGGCTATGTGCCTGGATCACGGCAGGCCGGCAAAGTGAGTGGGGCAGGCGAGTGGGGCAGGCGTCCACGCCTGCGGCGGGTCTCCAGACCCGCCCTGCGAGCGAACTTGCTACCCTAAAACATGCCCGGCTGGTCCCACTTACCTCGTGAGCGCCTTTTGGCTGACGTGTCACTCTGGTCCGCGGACCTGGCCAACCTCGAAGCCGCCGTGCGCCGCCTCTCGCCCTGGGCCGATTCCCTCCATCTGGATGCGGCCGACGGCCACTTCGTCCCCAGCCTGCTCTTCTTTCCCGACCTTGTTCGCGCCATCCGCCCGCATTCCGCACTCCCCTTTCATGTGCACCTGATGGCCGAGTATCCCGCGGCGCTCGCCGCAGAGTTTCTGGACGCCGGCGCGAACCTGCTCACGGTGCACGTGGAAAACGGCGAGCGCGAAGCTGGTGCAGCCATCGAGCAGGCGCTCCGTCGCGGCTGCGGCGCGGGAGTGGCCGTGCAGCTCGACACGCCCGTGTCCGCCGTGCTGCCGTATCTCGATGCGGTCGAAGTCATCATCCTGCTAGGCACCGAGGTGGGCGTTAAAGGACGCGACCTTGCTCCGCAAGCGTGTAACCGTCTACGCGAAGCGCGCGGTCTGCTGCGTGAGCATGCCAAGCCCGCTGTGCGCCTGGTGGCCGACGGCGCCATCCGTACTCACACTGTAAGTCAGTTGTACGCGGCCGGCGCGGACGCCATCGTACCGGGATCGCTGGTCTTCCAATCGACTGACTTGGAATCTACGTTTCGCTGGCTCCGCAGTCACTCGGTCCCGGCCGTTGTGTAGGGCACCCAAACCTCCATGCGGGACGGCCCACGATTGGCCCACGCATAGTAAGGGATGAAGGTCAATGCCACCACTCTTCCAGGACGTTCGACTTGCTCTCGAAACGCGCGGTAAAGCGGCTCGCTCGCGAACGGGCTGTCCACCACGGTGCCATGGTGTTTGAGCACCAGAACGCCTCCCAGCAAATCTGGTTGAAAACCACTCACAAAGCTCGACCCGTCGTCAAGCAGCGTGGCGTCCAACAGATTGAATCCGGGCTGATCCTGCTGCTCCAGGCAATAGACCAGCGGGCCGCGCTCCAGCGCCAAGCGCCCGGCATCCTCGCGCACCAGCGGATTGGCGCGCACCAGCCGCGATCTCATCTCAAACTCGATATGTACTTTGTCGCCGGGCTCCCAGCGGCGCCGAATTTCAAAATACTCGCCAGGCTTGGGCTCGTCATGCCGCCCGGCAAAAGGCGGGGGAGCCGTGATCGCCACTGCGGTTCCATCCGCCCAAGCCGGGATGCGTACGAACAGGCTGAATTCGGCGGCACTGGCTGGATCGACGCTGAAATCCACAGTGCCCTTCCAAGGGTATTCGGTCTGCTGCGTGATGCGGATGCCCGTGCCGTTTTCCAAATGCCAATCGAGCGTGGAGTTATGAAACAGATTCACATACACGCCTTGTGGGCTGGTGCTGTACATATAGCCCGGCAGCGCGGCCAGGATGCGCTCCAGGTTCGGCGGGCAGCAGGTCGTGTCATACCATTCGTTGCGAATCTTCTCCCCCGACGATTCCAGCGGATTGCGATAGCAATAGAGCGTGCCCGAAAGCGACATGCCCGAGTTGATCCCGTTGTACAGCGCGCGCTCCATCACATCCGCGTAGCGCGATTCGCCGCGCGCCAGCAGCATGCGCCAGTTCCACATCATGTTCCCGATGGCGGCGCAACTTTCGCCATACGCCTGCGCGTTGGGCAGCTCATATGCTTCGCCGAAAGCCTCGCCCGCCTCGCGCGATCCCACGCCTCCGGTGATATACATCTTGCGATTCACCAGGTCGCCCCACAGCGTTTCGAGCGTCTTCAGATAAGCCGCGTCGCCGGTTTCCATGTAGTAGTCCGTGGCGCCGCAGGAAGCGTACATGGCGCGCACCGCGTGCCCTTCGAACTCCGTGCGCGACGGGAACGGCTTGCCGCTGAACATATACTGGACCTGGTCGTCGGTAAGGTGCAGGCGCTCGCGCTCCACGCCGCTCAGTAGATAGCCCGCGAAATCCAGATAGCGTCGGTCGCCCGTAGTGCGGTATAGCTCAACCAGAGCCATTTCGAATTCCGGATGGCCAGTGAGTGCGGGACGCTTCTGCGGTCCGAAATTCTCCACCATGTAGTTGGCGAAGCGTATGCCGCCATCGAGTAGCTTGCGGTCGCCTGTCGCGCGGTAGTACGCGATAGCTGCCTGCAGTAAGTGGCCCATGCAGTATAGCTCGTGGGAGCGATGCATCTCGGTGAAGCGTTTGGGCGTGCGCTCCTCGGTCCAGTAAGTGTTCAGATAGCCGCTGGGCTCCTGCGCGGCCAGGATGATGCCGGTGAGCCGGTCGAACTCCGCACGCAGTTTGGGCTCGTCGCCCGATTGCAGCACGAACGCCACCGCTTCCATCCATTTATAGATGTCGGAATCGGTATACAGTGGGCCGCGGCGGGGAACGTCCTTCTTGCCCTCCAGGCGCAGGAAGTTGTCCACCACGCCGTGCCGCTCCAGTTCCGCGAGCAGCGTAGGGATGCTCTTCTCGACGTTGACCGCGCGCCGGGCGCTCCAGAAACCGTCGCCCATCTTAACCGCGCGGATGGGCACGGTGTGCAGCTTGGCATATGGCGAGTGAGTGACGGAGACGATGCCCTCCGATTGCCAGTCGCTATCGGCGGCGAATAGCAGGGGAGCAACCAGGCAGGTGAACAGAAAGGTACGCATAGCTGACTCTATTGTAAGTGCTCGTGGGGCAGGCTCTCAGCCTGCGGCGGCCTCTCAGGCCGCCCCGAACGTGCGCAGGACCTCCAGGACCCGCTCAGCCACCCGCGCATGCGAGCCTTTCCCCCCCAGGTCGTGCCCCGCGCCCTCGACCACTACCATCTCATGCGCCCCGCCAATCGACGCCAACGCGGCGCGCATCTCATCCACCGAGCCAAACGGATCGCGCGTGCCGTGCACAAACAGCGCGGGCGTCACCAGCTTCGGGAAATGCGCGGTCCGCAGATCGGCGGGGCGCCGCGGCGGATGCAGCGGATAAGAGAGCAACAGCAGGCCCGCCGCAAGGTCTGGCGCCTCTGCCGCCAGCATGGTGGATTGCCGCCCGCCATAGGAATGGCCTCCCAGAAAAACCTTGCTGGAGAGCCGCTCACCGAGCACCCGCACCGCGCGCGCAAGCCCGGCGCGATCCTGCGCAGCCATGGCTGGAAATGGCGGCCCGTGCGGCCGCGCCTGTCTGAACGGCAGATCGCAGCGGAGCACCGTCACCCCCGCCGCGCAGAAGGCCTCCGCCACGGCGACCAGCAAGGGCGCGTTGCAGTTCGATCCCGCGCCATGCGTCCAAACCAGGCCGCGGCCGTCCGCCGTATCGGGCGTATGCAGAAATCCCCGCACCGCAGGCGCGTCCTGTAAGTCTTCAAACAACGTGACCAGCGGCATAATGTACACCCTAACCACTTACTGCTTGG
>Ga0302326_10008878_pt1 | contig 22106 bp, 16 predicted proteins | sample Palsa_T0_3_FD_202264 | JGI IMG/M metagenome (GOLD analysis project Ga0302326, IMG submission 202264) | Peat permafrost microbial communities from Stordalen Mire near Abisko, Sweden - Palsa_T0_3 | ecosystem: Environmental > Terrestrial > Soil > Palsa > Peat permafrost | place: Sweden: Abisko... | reverse complement strand
TCGGTGATCGACCGGACGGGCAACCGCGTGCCCGACGACGTGCGCGCGGTGCTCTTCCGCGCGCTGGCGCGCGATCCGGCGCTGCGCTGGCAGAGCGCGGGCGCCTTCGCCGAGGCGCTCGAGGACCTCATCCGTCGGCGGCGCCTGCAGGTGGGGCCCTCGCGCCTGGCCGCCGTGGTGGAAAAGCTGGGTCTCGTCGTCGGCCCCAACGTCGAGCAGGAGACGCGCGACACGAGCGCCAAGTCCACCGCGCAGCTCGATCAGGATACGGGCACCCGCGAGGCCCTGAAGAGCGAGGACGGCGAGGCGCCGGTGAGCACGGAGCGCGAGGGCGTCCCGGGAGCCGCCGCGCACGAGGGCGCGCCGGCGAGCGAGCCCCTGTCGATCGCGCCGAGCATCTACCGCATGCAGCGCCCCGACGGCTCGATCATCGGACCGGTGACCCTCCCGCACATCATCGAGCTCTTCGCGACGGGCGCGGCGACCTCGCAGGCGACGATCGCGCGCGAGCACGGGCGGTTCAAGCCGGCCAGCGACTACCTGGAGCTCGGGCGGTTCTTGACGAGCCCCGCGCTCAGCTGGGACGCCGACCTGCCGAGCGCCGCGATCGATCGGGGCGTGCTCGATCCGGCGCGCTTGCCGACGCGCATCTTCCACCTCGCGGTCCGCCGCGAGACGGGCGCCCTCGTGCTCCGCGACGGCGCGCACAAGAAGAGGATCTTCTTCGTCGAGGGGTCCCCGGAGTGCGTCACGTCGACGGAGAAGCGCGAGCTGCTCGGCGAGTTTCTCATCCGGCGCGGTCAGGTGCTGCGCATGGAGCTCGAGATGGCGCTCGCGATGCTGCCGCGCTTCGGAGGCCGGCTGGGCGACGCGCTCGTCGGCATCGGGGTGCTTCGCCCCATCGAGCTCTTTCGAGCCATCCACGATCAGACCCAGGAGCGCTTGCTCGAGACCTTTCGCCTCAAGCACGGCGAGATCGCGTTCGCGCGCGGCGTGCGATCGCAGGAGGAGACGTTCCCGCTCGGGGTCGACACCTACGAGCTCATCGGTCGCGGGATCCGGCACGGCTACACCTACGATCAGCTCGACGCGATGCTGACGCCCTGCCAGGAAGAGGTCATCGAGCCCGTGCCCTCGCCGCCGGTGCGCCTCGAGATGTTCCGGCTTTCGGAGGGCGAAGCGGCGGTCATCGACGGCATGCGGGGCAAGACGACGCTGTCCAAAGTCGTCGCCCAGATGACGACGGCGGGCAAGGCGGATCCCGAGGACGTTCTTCGCGCCGTCTTTCTGGGCCTGGCGTGCGAGCTTCTGAGGAGCCCGAAATGGGTGGTGCCTCCGAGCTTCATCAAGGGTAGGTGAGTCGGGAGCGGAGGCGCGCGGAGAGTGAGATTCGGGGTTCGAGCAAAGCTGTTTCTCTTGTCGCTGGCGCTGATCCTCGGATCGGTCTTCGCGACGCAGGCGTACCTGACACCGCAGATCGACCAGTTCCTGGTCGGCGCAGCCCACGCGGATGCCTCGGTGGTGGCCGCGGCGCACCAGGCGGCGTGGCGTTTCGTCGGGTGGGCCACGGTCGTCGCCGTGATGCTCGCGTTCGGCGTGTCGAACGTCGTCGCCATGCGCATCGAGTCGGCCGTGGGCGAGCTCACCGAGGCGGCGCGGCGGATCACCGACGGCGACCTCTCGGTGCGCACGCGCGTCCCGGGCGACGACGAGCTGGGCGAGCTGGGCCACGCGCTCGACCGGCTGGCGGGCAGCCTCGCGACCACGCTCGGCGAGCTGCGGGCCGAGCGCGACCTGCAAAAGAGGATCCTCGAGGCCATGCACGAGGGCGTGGTCGTGGTCGATCGCGACGGGCGCATCGTGCTGGTCAATCCCGCGATCCGCTCGACGCTGCTTCTCGGAGCCGACGCGGTGGGCAAGCTCCTCATCGAGACGGTGCGCCACGCGCAGCTCGACACGTTGCTCGATCGAGCACGCGAGGAGGAAGAGGACCTGCCCCTCGAGCTCGAGCTGCCGGGCCTCAAGCCGCGCCGGCTGCTCGTCACGGCGGCCCCGCTCTCGGGCGACGAAGAGGGGCTGCTCCTCGTGTTCGTCGACGTGACCGAGCTGCGGCGGCTCGAGTCGCTGCGCCGCGACTTCGTCGCCAACGCATCGCACGAGCTTCGCACGCCGATCGCCGCGGTCCGGTCGGCCACCGAGACGCTGCAGACGGGCGCGCTCGACGACAAGCCCGCCGCGACGCGCTTCCTCGACATCATCGAGCGCAACGCCCAGCGGCTGCAGAGTCTGGTCGAAGACATGCTCGAGCTGTCGAAGCTCGAATCCAACGAGTTCAAGCTCAAACGCGAGCGGGTCGATCTGCAGCGCGTCGTGCCGATCGTGCTGGCTCTCTTCCGCGAGCGCGCCGAAAAGAGAGGGGTGCGCTTGTCGGCCGAGATCGCGAGCTCGCTGCCCACGGTCGAGGGCGATTCGCGCGCGCTCGAGCACGTGCTGTCGAACCTGGTCGACAACGCGGTCAAGTACTGCCCGATGGGAGCCCGGATCCTCGTCAGCGCGACCGAAGACGAGGGGCGCGTGCGGCTCGTCGTCTCGGACACCGGGCCGGGGATCGCGGCCGAGCACCTGACGCGCGTCTTCGAGCGCTTCTACCGCGTCGACGCCGGCCGCTCGCGCGAGCTCGGCGGTACGGGCCTGGGCCTTTCGATCGTGAAGCACATGGTCGAGACGATGCGCGGCCGCGTGTCGGTCGAGAGCGCCGTCGGCAAGGGTTCGACGTTCACGGTGTCGCTCCTCGAATGGCAGCGCCAGCAGCAAGACCAGGCGTCGCTCGGCGAGATCAAATCGAGCGCGGCCGGCGGCTGACTTTCGCGGGCATCCTGACGGATGACGCGGGCGAGCCCTCCCGGATGACTTCACGAAGAAGTCACGCGCGGCATGAGTATTCGTCACCCGACCGAACGACGCTCTCGCGTGTGAGCTCCGTGCACCTCGTGGTCGCGGCTACCACCGTCTCCCTGGCGCTCTATTTGACGATGATGGGCCTGTTCGCCAAGGCGATCCGGGCCAGCCGCCGATGGGCGAAGCGAGACATCGAGCGCGCGCCGCGCGTGACGATCTTCAAGCCTCTCGCGGGATGCGACGACGATCTCGAGGAGAACCTCGAGTCGTTCGCGCGCGTCGAGTACCCATCGTACGAGCTCTTGCTCGGCGTGGCCGACGCGTCGGATCCCGCATTCGCGGTGGCGCGTCGCTTCGCCGCGAGGCACCCCAAGCTCGCGATCCGCGTCATCCTGACGGACCCGTCGGCGACGTACAACCCCAAGGTCGCGCAGCTCGTCAGCCTGGAGCGCGAGGCGACGGGCGAGGTGTTCGTCATCTCGGACTCGAACGTCCGCGTGAAGCCGACGTACCTGTGGTCGCTCGTCGTCGAGCTGGAGGACCCTCGCGTGGGCGTCGTCACGAGCTTGTTCGCGGGCACCGGCGAGCGCACGCTCGGCGCGGCGATCGAGAACCTGCAGCTCTGCGGCTCGACGGCGCCGGGCCTCGTCGCGCTCAACGAGGCCTGCTCGCGGCCCTTCTCCGTGGGCAAGTCGATGGCGATGCGCCGCCGCGACCTCGCGCGGCTCGGTGGCTTCCGTCCCGTGGGCGACGTGCTGGCCGAGGATCAGATCCTCGGCCGCCGCTTCTTCGAGGCGGGCTTCACGGCCCGCATGACCTTCGAGACCGTCGAGAACCGGAACGTCGCCTGCACGATCGCGCGCACCTTCGAGCGCCACACGCGCTGGGCCAAGGTGCGTCGCGCGCTGCAGCCGTGGGCCTTCGCGTTCGAGCCGCTCCTGACGCCGACGGTCGTGGCCACCGCGGGCGCCGTCATCGCGCCCTCGACGGCGACCGCCGCGGTGCTCGTGGGGGTGTCCGTGGTGCAGACGGCTTGCGCGTTCGGCGCGACGCGCCTACTCCGCGGTTCGTGGCTGGCCTGGTGGAACGCCCCCCTCGAGATCGTACGCGCCTACCTGGGCGTCGTGTGTTGGGCCGCTGCGTGGACGAACCGGCGTATCACCTGGCGCGGGCACGCCTTCGAGATGGGACGCGGCAGCGTGATCGTGCCCGTGGCGCAGGCAGCCCACTCCTCGGGACGGGAACGTTCCCCCGCCTGACGCCTGTCCGGGTCCTCGCGTAACCCCTTGACGTCACACGAACGTCACATCAAAGCCACGTCGCCCTTGCCCTCCGACCCGAAGATCCGCGCCATGGTCGCCTCCTCTGCGACATCGCGCCCCGCCAAGGACGCGGGCGCGGCCGTCGGGCACAAGATGCGGACCCGCGCGCTGACGGTTCGGTACGGCGACAAGACCGCCATCAAGGACGTCACGATCGACGTCCACGACAAGGTGGTGCTCGCTCTCATCGGCCCGAGCGGCTGCGGCAAGAGCACGTTCTTGCGCTCGCTCAACCGGATGAACGACATGGTCCCGGGCGTCTCGGTCGAGGGCCATGTCGAGCTCGATGGCGAGGCCGTGTACGGCGCCGACGTCGATCCGGTGCTCGTCCGCAGGCGCGTCGGCATGGTGTTTCAGCGGTCGAACCCGTTCCCGAAGTCGATCTTCGAGAACGTCGCCTACGGTCTGCGCGTGGCGGGGGTCGTGGGGCAGAGCCTCGTGGCCGAGCGGGTCGAGCGCGCGCTGCGGCACGCGGCGCTGTGGGACGAGGTGAAGGACCGCCTCCAGGAGTCGGGCCTCGGCCTGTCGGGCGGGCAGCAGCAGCGCCTCTGCATCGCGCGGGCGCTGGCCGTCGAGCCCGAGGTCCTGCTGATGGACGAGCCGGCCAGCGCGCTCGATCCGATCGCCACGGCCAAGATCGAGGATCTCATCTCCGAGCTCCGCGGCGAGCTCACGATCGTGATCGTGACGCACAACATGCAGCAGGCGGCGCGCGTCTCGCAGCGGACCGGCTTTTTTTACATGGGCAAGCTCGTCGAGGTGGGGGACACGAGCACGATCTTCACGCGGCCAAAAGAACGAGAGACCGAGGACTACATCACCGGGCGATTCGGTTGAGGATCGCCCGAACCCACGACCGCGAGCGCCCTACCGTACGGCGCTCGGGAGGCTAGACGCATGCGATTCGTGTTTCGGTTGGCTCTGGTGTCGCTCTTTGCCGCCCTCGGCCTCGCGGGGTGCGCGCGCACCGAGCACGCGCCGGCGGGCGACGCGGGTGGGGCGCCGGAGTCGTCGATGCTGACGCTCAAAGGCTCCGACACGATGGTGATCCTGGGCCAGCGCTGGGCCGAGGCCTACATGAAGGCCAATGCGGGGGCCACGATCCAGGTCACCGGCGGCGGCTCGGGCACGGGCATCGCGGCGCTCATCAACGGGACGACCGACATCTGCGAGTCGAGCCGCCCGATGAAGGACAAGGAGCGCGACGACGTGCAGGCCAAGCGCGGCGCCCCCGCGGTCGAGACCAAAGTCGCGCTCGACGCGCTCGCCGTCTACGTCAACGCGTCGAACCCGCTGACGGAGATCGCGATCCCGGCCCTTCGCGGCGTGTACCTGGGCGACACCAAGAGCTGGAAGGCCGTCGGCGGCCCCGACCACGCCATCGTCCTTTACGGCCGCGAGAACAACTCGGGAACGTACGGCTACTTCAAGGAGCACGTGCTCGAGAACAAGGACTTTGCCGCCGCGGTGCAGACGCTGGCCGGCACGTCGGCGGTCGTCTCCGCGGTCAAGGGCGACCCGTTCGGCATCGGCTATGGCGGCATCGCGTATCTCGAGGGGATCCGCGCGCTCAAGGTGAAAAAGGACGACGCGTCGCCGGCTGTCACGCCCTCGCTGCAGACGGCGCAGGACGGCAGCTACCCGATCGCGCGCTTTCTCTATTTCTACACGGCCGGCGAGCCGACCGGCCTCGGCAAGCGCTTCATCGAATGGGTCAAGTCGGCGCCGGGGCAGGGCGTCATCGAGCAGGTCGGCTACTATCCGCTGCCCAAGGGATGAACCGGTGGGAAGCCCAACGACCGCCCCGACGAGCCACGTGGACGCGCGCGAGCGCGGAGCACGGTCGTTGCGGCGGCGCGGGGGCCTGGGCGAGCGTGCGGTCGAGATCGCGATCCAGGTGGTCGCGCTCCTCTCGATCGCGGCGATCCTGCTCATCCTGATCTTCGTCGGCAAAGAAGCGCTGCCCGTGCTCACGAGCCCGGAGGTCCACAAGGACGTGACGCCGTTCGGGATGCTCGCGCCGATCCATCGGTCAGGCGAGGCGCTCTACATGTGGCAGCCCGTCAGCGACGTGCCCAAGTACAATATTTTCCCGCTCGTCGTCGGGTCGATCAAGGTGACGATCGTCGCGCTGATCTTCGCCGTGCCGCTCAGCGTGGCGGCGGCGATCTTCGTCGCGGAGTACGCGCGCGAGGGGACGCGCGAGATCGTCAAGCCCGCCATCGAGCTGCTCGCGGGCGTGCCTTCGGTCGTCGTGGGGTTTTTCGCGCTCGTCACGCTGGCGAGCTGGGTCCAGGCGGTGTTCGGGACCGAGCACCGTCTCAACGCGCTGGTCGCCGGGCTCGGCCTCGCGTTCGCCATCTGTCCCATCGTGTTCTCGGTGGCCGAGGATGCCCTCCGGGCCGTGCCGCGCTCGTACCGCGAGGCGGCGCTCGCGATGGGGTCGACACGGGCGCAAACGGTGCTGCGGGTCGTCTTGCCCGCGGCTGCGCCGGGGATCGCGGCCGCCGTCGTCCTGGGCTTCGGCCGCGCGATCGGCGAGACGATGATCGTGGTGATGGCCTCGGGCAACGCGGCGCTGCTCGACGCCAACCTCGGGCGCTCGGCGCGCACGATCACGGCCACGATCGCCCAGGAGCTGGGCGAAGTCGTGGTCGGCAGCGCCCACTACGACGTGCTGTTCGCGCTGGGCGCCATGCTCTTCACCGCCACGTTCGTCGTGAACTTCTTCGGCGAGCGCGTGGTCGACGGGATGCGCAGGCGTCTCGGAGCGGGTTCGTGAGCGCCGCGACGACGACCGTGCCCGTGGCGACTCGCCTCGTCGGCCGCCCGCGCTACGGCGACAGGGCGCTCGCCACGGCCACGGCGGCCGCCGTCGTGGTCATCCTCGGGATGCTCACGGTGGTGCTCTTCGACGTCGTCCGCGGCGGGATCGGCAAGCTCTCGTGGGAGTTCTTGACGGAGAGCCCGCGCGACGGGATGACCGCGGGCGGCGTCCTGCCCGCCATCGTCGGGACGGTCTTTCTCACGCTCCTGATGACGGTCGTCGCCGTCCCCGCGGGCGTCGCCACGGCGGTTTACCTGACGGAGTACGCGCCGCGCCGCTCGCTGCTCGCGCGCCTCGTCCGCGTGTGCGTCGCGAACCTGGCGGGCGTGCCTTCGATCGTGTTCGGCCTGTTCGGCCTCGGCTTCTTCATCTCCACCGTGGGACGCGCGATCGACAAGGTGGCCTACGGGGGCGAGGCCGTGTACGGCCGCCCGTGCCTGCTCTGGTCGTCGCTCACGCTGGCGATTCTCACGCTGCCCGTCGTCGTCGTCGCGACCGAAGAGGCGATCCTCGCCGTGCCGCGCGAGCTGCGCGAGGCGAGCCTCGCGGTCGGCGCGACGCGGCTGCAGACGATCCTTCACGTCGTGCTGCCCGAAGCGCTCGGAGGCATCCTGACGGGCACGATCCTGGCGGTCAGCCGCGGGGCAGGCGAGGTGGCGCCGATTCTCTTCACGGGCGTCGCGTACTACCTGCCGTACCTGCCGTCGCACTTGAACGATCAGTTCATGAACCTCGGCTACCACGTCTACGTGCTCGCCACGCAGTCGCCCGACGTCGATCGCACGAAGCCGCTGCTCTACGGCACGGCGCTCGTGCTCCTGATTCTCACGCTGATGCTCAACCTCATCGCCATCTGGATCCGCGCGCGCAGCCGCCGCCGCTCGCGCGGCGCCCACTGAAGGAGAGCCCCGTGCCCCAAGCCCATACCAGCCGCGACTTCGAGTCCGAGCTCCGGGAGCTCCGCGCCCACTCGCTCGCCATGGGCGCGCGGTGCGAGCGCGGTCTGCAGCTCGCGCTCAAGGCCTTCTGGGAGGGCTCGCTGCAGCTCGCGGCGGAGGTGGAGGAGCTCGATCGCCACATCGACCGCGACGAGATGGACATCGACGCGCTGGTGCTTCGCATCCTCGCCTTGCGCCAGCCGGTGGCGTACGACCTCAGGTTTCTCGCCGGTGCGCTGCGCCTCGTCACGGATCTCGAGCGCATCGGCGACGAGGCGGTCAACATCGCCGAGCGCGCGAAGGAAGACCACGGGACCGCCAAGGACAAGATCCGCGGCGACCTCAAAGCCATGGGCGAGCAGGCGCAGGAGATGCTGCGCGACGCCCTCGACGCCTTCGTGCAAGGCGAAACCACCCGCGCCGAGCAGGTCCTGGCGCGCGACGACGCAGTGGACGAGCTTTACGGCCGCATCATTCGAGCGATGACGGAGTTCATGTCCCAGCACCCGACCCAGGTGGCCGAGGCCATCCGCGTCATCCATGTGGCCAAATACTTGGAGCGCGTCGCCGATCACGCCACCAACATCGCCGAAGAGGTGATCTTCATGGTGCGGGGCGAAGACGTGCGGCACGTGCGGACCCACCCGCCCCCGTCGGTGGTGATCCGTCGCGACTAGTTTTTTTGCCGTCGAGTTGTTGCAGAGACGCCACACAAGAGGGGCAGTGTGCAGGCCGCCAAAAAGGAGACCTGCATCGTGACCCAGAAGCTCGCTTTGCCGCTTGCCGTAGTCGCGTCATCCCTCATCGCCATTCCGAGCGCCGCGCTGGCTCAGACGGCCGCTCCCGCGCCGTCCGCCACCCCGACATTTGCCCCCGCGCCCGCGCCCGCGCCCGCGGCCGCCCCCGCACCGGCAGCCGCGCCCGCGCCCGCGCCTGCCCCCGAGCCCGCGCCCGCACCCGCACCCGCGCCCGCGCCCGCGCCCGCGCCCACGCCCGCCCTCGTGTACGCCCCCGCGCCCGCGGCCGTGACGACGGGCCCGACGCACATCGAGCTCACCACCCTCAAGATCATGCGCGAGAAGGGCATCCTCACCGAGGCCGAGTACCAGAGCGCGTTGCACGACACCTCGGACACCGAGGGCGCCAAAGGCGCCAACGAGCTCTCGGTCGTGATGGGCAAGTGGTCCACGTCGATCTACGGCTTCATCGAGTCCGACATGATCGCGGACACGACGCGGAGCTTCACCGAGGTCCCCGGCGGCACGCAGGTCGCGCGCGCGGGCACCTCGAACGGCGACAACGGCCGCTTCACCTTCAGCGTCCGCAACACCCGCTTCGGCATGCGCCTGCGCGCTCCCGAGGTCAACGGCGTTCGCGCCAGCGCCCAGCTCGAGACCGACTTCTTCGGCACCTCGCTGCCCGTCGGCACCGGCCCGTACCCCAGTCAGCTGCCGTCCGGCTACTCGTCTTACTACGGCACCGAGGGCGCTCTGCTCACCAGTCCGACGCTTCGCATCCGGCACGCGAACGTCAAGATCGAGACGCCCGTCGTCGACTTCTTGATGGGCCAGTACTGGAACCTCTTCGGCTGGCAGTCTGCATACCAGCCCAACACGGTCGAAATTCAGGGCGTGCCGAACGAAGTGTACGGTCGTACCCCGCAGTTTCGTATCAGCAAGACCCTGCACCTCGACCCGGTCACCATCGAGCTGGCCGTGGCGGCTGTTCGCCCGGTGCAGCGCGACAGCGCGATGCCCGACGGCCAGGCAGGCTTTCGCATCGCGCTCGACTCCTGGACCGCGACCCAGACGGTCGGCTCGACCGGCACGCAGATCTCGCCGCTGTCGATCGCCGGCACCGGCATGCTCCGCCGCGTCGAGGTCAACTCGCTCGCCGGCGGCGACAAGACCAACGAGCTCACGATGAGCGGCGCGACGCTCGAAGCCTTCCTCCCCGTTTTGCCGGGCACGAAGGACCACATGGATAACTCGCTCTCGTTCAACGGCGAGTTCGCGTCCGGTTACGGCATCGCGGACCAGTACTCGTCGCTGACGGGCGGCATCGGCTTCCCGAAGCCGGCCAACCCGATGATGCTCGCGAGCCCGGGCGCCCCCGCGTACAGCCCGGACATCGACGCCGGCATCGTGACGTACGACTCGACCGGCGCGCTCCACGGCATCCAGTGGTGGTCGTACCTGATCGGCGCCCAGTACTACATCCCGGGCTGCAACGGGAAGCTCTGGATCTCCGGCAACTTCTCGCACATGCAGTCGCCCAACATCCACTACTACACGGACGCGGGCGCCGCGACGGCCCTCACCTCGGGCGAGACCTGGTACGACGTCAACGTCTTCGTCGACCCCGCCCCAGGCGCGCGCATCGGCCTCGAGGCGGCCAACATGACTTCCGAATACGTCGACGGCAAGCAGGCCTCCAACCAGCGCCTCCAGCTCACCGGCTTCTTCATCTTCTGATGCCGGGGCTGAAGACCGAGAATTTGAACCACTAGGACGCCAAAGACACCAGGGCCAGAGAGAGCATGGTTGGATTGGCCTTCTCACCTGGTGCCCCTGGTGTCCTGGTGGTTTTCTCGCCTTCAATGCGACTCCGTTGGAGGGACGGGAAGCGCGGGCGGACCCAGCCGGGTTTCAAGTAGTTGCGTGATGCACAATTGTTTCTTCGGTGTCCGCAGTTCGACTTGTCCACAGGTTATCCCTTAGACCATAGAGAGCGCTCAGGTGGTGCTCTCCGTGTAGGTCAAAGAAGGGGACGGACACCATGGACGCAATGGGGACGACGCGCATCGCGCATCTTTCCGATGCGCACGTGCTCGACCCCCGACCGAGCCGGACTCGGGCGGGGTGGTCGATGCAAGTGAGGTTCTTGAGCTTCGGCAGGCCGCTGGATGCCGAGGGACGCAGGCGAAAGCTCCTGCGCTCGCTCGACACCGCTCGGCGGGTCGGCGCCGATCACTTCGTGCTCTCCGGGGACCTCACCGAGATCGGTGCTCCCGGCGAGTACGAGACTCTCGGGGAGATCCTGCACGACTCGGGGATCGCTCCAGAAAAGTTCACCCTCGTGCCGGGCAACCACGACGTGTACTCGTCGGCCGACAGCTGGCGCTGGGCGCTCCAGGGGCCGCTGGCCGCGTACGCGCGCACGAGCGCCGACAAGCCGGGCAAGATCGTCGAGGTCGCCGGCGCGAACCTCATGCCGATCGACGCCACGTTTCACCAGCCCGTGACCCGCTCGGCGGGCCTCATCGGGGAAGACGCGGTGCGCGCCATCGAGCAGCACGCCGCCGACACCAAGCTCTCGAGGGGGCCGCTCGTCGTCATCCAGCACCACCCGCCCTTCGTCCGCAGGACGACGGCGCTGCACTGGCTGGACGGCCTCGTGGGGGCGACGCGCCTCATGCACGCGCTCGAGTCGTTCCGGCACCTCTTCGTGCTCCACGGTCACCTTCACTCGATCGTCGACAGGGCCATCGGCCACGGCGTCGCGCGCATCCTCGGCGCCACCGCCGTGTGCGAGGACCGCGACGCTCCGCGCGTGCGCCTCTACGACATCCGCGACGGCCACCTGCAGTCCGCCGGCCTCGCGAGCTGAGAGCTCGGCTCAAAGCTGGCCGATAGCTTCGCGCTGGCGGCGGCGGGGGTTGTCGCCGTACGCGGGCCGAGGCGGGGGAGGCGGCGTCGGCGGTCGAGATTGCGGTGGCTGCGGGCGATGCGGATGCCGGGTCGCTCGATGGCGTGATTGCGCATGCCGATCGGTTCGTCGCGATGATGACGGGGCTGATTCGGTGACTCGCCGTTCGACCGCGCGGGACGTGAATCCCGCGCGGTCGATTTGCGGCGTCAGCGCGGAAGGCGTCGAAGCATCCGCTTCACGCGAACGGCGGTGGCGAGGATCGGTTGGCCGACGTCGCTCGAGAGGGCGCCGATTGCTTCCGCGAGGTCGATCGCGCCGGCCACCTCGTGCAGCGAGTTGTTCGCGATTTCGAAGTGGCGACGACGGATCCCCGACGAGTCGCTCGGCAGCCCCTCGCACACGCCGAGAAACACGCTCTTCGCCGCCCGCGTCGCCTGGTCCCGAAGCTCGGCATCGCGTATCTGCGCCGCGTGAACCATCCGCGCGAGCTCCTTACTGACTTGGTAGATATCGAGTCGTTGAAAGGCCAATAGGTCGTTTTTCATGGTGGGTGCCCTCGCCCCGTCGGGGGCACCCACCATGAAAAACGAACCGCGCCAACGGACGCCTCGGAAGGCAGCCGTTGGATGCGTCCGGAGTGCCAGGTTTCCTGGCACGAGGACGCCCTATCGCGCCGGATGTGAAGAGGTCGAGAATCGGGTCGAGAATCGGGTCGGGGTCGGGGTCGAGGTCGAGGTCGAGGTCGAGGTCGAGGTCAGAGGTCGAGGTCGGGGTCGAGGTCGAGGTCGAGGTCGGGGTCGAGGTCGAGGTCGAGGTCGGGGTCGAGGTCGGGGTCGAGGTCGAGGTCGAGGTCGAGGTCGAGGTCGAGGGGGGCGCGTCTCCCGCCGGGCGACCGCCGGTCCTCGGTGCCACGCGCGCCGCACGGAATATGACGCCGGTCCCCCGCGATCCCGCGTGCGCGTCCGAGTGGTCGACGCGGTCGGCACGGATTGCGACGGGCGGTCCATTGCTAGCCACGTCGGCGCCCCGCGATCCCGCGCTCGCCCCCCGCCATGTCATGCGCGTGGCGTGCAATGCCGCGAGGGCGGCACGCGAGGGAACGGGCGCGCCCACGAAGGTCATGGCCGCCCCCCGCTGTGCCATGCGCGCGGCATTGAATGGACCGCGCACGGCACCGAATGGACCGCGCGCGGCACCGAATGGACCGCGCATGGCACCGAATGGACCGCGCATGGCACGGGACGAAGCGCGCGCAGTACCCCTACGAGGGTCGGTCCCCAACGCGTATCCCACCTTTCGTAGTTACAAAAGCCGATCTCATTCGGTTTACCAGGTGAAGGGACATGGAACCGGAGCATGTGGCTCCGGCCACCACGGTCCCCGCAACCGTGAGAACCGACGGAGAACAGCGATGAAGCTCAACAGCAGCAGTCTCAAGACGCGCGATGCCAGTGTGATGGCGGGGATCGACAAGCACATCACCGGTCCCATCACGATCAACGGGACGCTCTACACGCCCGCCGGCCTCAAGGCCGTCTTCCAGTCCCAGATCACTGCCATCGACGCCAATCAGGCGCTGCGCAAGCAGCTCTCCGACGGTGTGGCGAACGCGAACGCGCTGGCCAAGACGGTGGACAACATGTTCCACCTGCTCCGCTCAGCGCTCATCGGGCAGTACGGCAAGAATGCCAACGCCCTCCTCAACGACTTCGGCATGAACGTGCCGAGGGCCCCCGGCGCCAAGACAGTCGAGGCGAAGGCCATCGCCCAGGCCAAGATCGCCGCAACGCGGACCGCGCGCCACACCATGGGCTCGGTGCAGAAAAAGGCGGTCACGGGCAACGTCGTCGGCATCACCGTGACGCCCGTGGTCGCGGGCGCGCCGGTGACCGCGACGACCCCGCCCGCGACCGCGACCGCGACCCCGACCGCAACCGCGACCGCAACCGCGACCCCGACCGCAACCGCGACCCCGACCCCGACCCCGAGCCCGACCCCGAGCCCGAGCCCGACCCCGACCGCGACCCCGACCCCGACCCCGACCTCGACCTCGACCCCGACCCCGACCCCGACCCCACCCCCACCCCCACCCCCGACCCCCCATGCCCCGCACTGAATTCCGAGCCGAATCGCGAAGCATCGTCGCCGCGGCCACCAAGTCCCCGCATGCCCGCGCCCCGGAGGCCAAGACCGGCCCGTCGCCAGCAGAAGCGCTATGCTTTTGAGAATGCGCGGATCGGTCTTCCTCGCCGTCTTGGGGGTCTCCCTGGCGGGGTGCTCCGTGCTCCTCGATTGGAGCGACTACACCGGCGGGGTGACCACGGGCGGGGCGATCGTCGATGCGCCGGATGGCGTGGTCGACAGCGCGACCGAGCCCGTCCACGACGCCTCCCGAACCGACGTGGATGCCGCACCGACGGTCGTGGACGCCGCACCCACGATCGATGCTCAGGACTCCGGACCACCTGACGACGAGGACGCGGCCACCTGCGATCTCTCGGCGTGTCCGACCAACACCTGCAACATCACCGTGTACTTTCGCGCGTGCTGCCTGCCCGACGGCGGCTGCGGGTGTCAGTCCCCGCCGCCCGGCGTGTGCATGCCGGTGCCGTAGGCCCCGTCAGCCCGCGATCGGCTGCGTGCGGCTCTTCAGCGTGGCGACCAGCTCTTCGTGCGCCGGCCGCTCGCCTTCGAGCGTGACCAGGTGGCGGGCCAGGCTGTCGTAGTTGCCGATCATCAGGCGCGCCCAGACGCCGAAGAAGTCGATGCCCTCGAATACGAACGCGCCCTGGCGCGCGTACTCGGCCCGGTTGGCCTCGAAGTCCGACGGCATCTCGGACCAGTGGCGGCCCGCGTTGACGTGATGGCCGATGTGGTACCCGTCGTTGAAGCAGCGCTCGTTGTACGTGCAGCGGATGACGGTGATGCTGTTGTGGTAGTTGTTGGCCGGGTCGTCGGCGGAGACGAAGGCGTGCTGGCCCCAGTTGCCGGCCATCATCAAGAACCGCACGATGGCGACGGGCACGACGAACACGACGACCGCCGGTCGCCAGTCGACGAAGACCGCGAGCGCGGCCGCGAGCGCGAAGAACGACAGCTCGCCGGCGACCATCTTGGTGTGCAGGCGCGCTCGCTTCTTGCGGCGCAGGTACGCCGCGAGCGACACCAGGCCGGTGGCGAGGAAGCTGAAATAGTAGTGCAAGAACCCGAGGATGCTGTCGCGGCGGTAGCGCATCGTCGAGCTGAGGTCGTCGGCCAGGTTGTTCTCGGCGTGGTGCATGCCGACGTGGTGCGCGTAATACGTCTCCGGCGTCTCGCCGAAGAAGGGGCCGAGCACCCACGGGATCCAGTGGTTCAATAGCCGGTAGCGCCGGCGGTAGAGCGGCCGGTGGCTCGTGTTGTGGAGCATCAGGATGAAGCGATCGAGGAACAGCGCGCCGTTGGTCAGCGTGTACAGGGCGGCGAGGGGCCAGCTGAACACGTGGGGCACGAAGAGGGCGATCGCGAACGGGATCGTGACGAGCGTCGTCATGATCGAGAGCCGCACGAACGGGACGTCGCGAGGGTCGTTGATGAAGGTCGCGAGCCAGGCGTCGGTCTTGTTCGGGGGGCTGGCGAGGGTCTCGATCGACTGCATGACGGCCCCATCCCTACCACAGAGTGGACCTCCCGGCGTCCTCCTCGGGCACGGTCTCGCCACTCTGCCGTGCGAGTCGCGCTACTGGACCGTGACCTTCTCGGGGTCGGCGCGATCGCCGCGGACGCGGCGCGCCAGGACCAGCAAGGCCGGCAAGGCCACGATGGCCGTCGTGAGGCACGCGATCTCGCCGAGGACAGCGAGGAGGCCGAAGAGAAAAAGCGCGCGGTTCTTGGCGAGCAGGAGCGACGAGTAGCCGAGGATGGTCGTGAGCGAGCAGAGCGCGACCGCGCTGCCCGTCGATCGCACGGCGCCCTGCACGTCGCGCTCTCCGTCCTGGACGTAGCGCGTCATCACGTTGACCGCGTAGTCGACGCCGATGCCGAAGGTGATCGGGAAGGCGATGAAGTTGGTGAAGTTGATCTTGATGCCGAGGCCCATCGTGGCGCCGAGCAGCCACAGGACGCCGACGACGAGCGAGCCGATGACATAGAGCGACGCCTTGCGCGCGCGCAATACGACGAGCACGACGCCGACGACGCCGAGGAACGACGCCAGGCTCGCGATGGGGGCGTCGCGCTGGATCGACGCGAGGATGTCGCTCGTGATGGGGACCGATCCGGCGACCCGGCACGCCCGCGCCCCCGGTCCCGCGTCGGCCGCGCCCTCGGCCCCGATCGAGCGCAGCGTGTGGACGAAGAGGTGGATCGTGTCGGCCTTGTAGAGCAGATCCGTTGGCCGCGGGTAGATGAGGACCGTGCGGCCGATCGAGCCGTCGCGTTCGCGCAGGCCCATCGTGAACGCGTGGGGGAGGTCGGCGTCGACGATGGGCTTCAGGTCGTCGCCGCCGAGCGTGCGGTCGATCTGGTCGCGCTTCTTGGGGTCGAGCAGTGACCTGATCTTGGGCGTGAGCGCCTCTCGGATGCGACCCGCTTCGGCGATCTTCGCCTCCTGCTCGGTCGGCAGGACGTCGTCGGTCCCGATGACGCGTGCCACCATGGGCTCGAGCGCGCCGTGATCGGCCGATGCGCGGGCGAGCGTCTCGACCTTGCGCGCCTGGTCGACGGTGTCGCAGAGGATGACCGTGGGCGTGAGGTAGTGGCCGAGGATGGCGTCCATCTTGCGGCCCCAGTAGCCCTCGCCGTTGGTCCAGGTGTCGGCGCGCCGCAGCTTGTTGAAGTCGTTCTCGAGGAACGACGCGTCGAAGCGGGAGGCCTCGACGCCCGACGCGATCGCGAGGCCCGAGGCGACGACCACGATCGGCAGCGCGAACCGCTGCACCACGGCGACGAGCCAGGTACTACCCCGCGGCTCGCGGAGCTCGCCCGCGACGCCCGTGTCGAGCCACTTGATGAGCGGGGGCACGAGGACGAAGGCCGTCGCCCACGAGGCCAGCATCCCGATGCCGCCGATGCAGCCGAACTGCCGGAAACCGCGGAACTCCGTGAGCACCAGCGACGCGTACGACACGCCGGCCGCCGCCGCGGCGGCGAGCGTTCCGAGCCGCGCGCCCCAGACGCCCGCCACGAGGGCGTCGTCGACCGACGCCCCGCGCGCCCGCTCCTCGCGGTAGCGCGCAAGCAGGATGAGGCCCACGTTGATGCCGTTGCCGACGATGATCGAGCCGAGGAACGCCGTGTTCGAGTTGAGCTCGGTCACGTGGAGCGGAGGCAGCGATGCGAGGGCGAATGCGTAGACGGTCGCCAAGAGGAGCGGCGGGATGAGCACCGGCACGCTCTTCCACCACCGGTAGTAGAGGACGATGACCACCACGACGGCGAGGACCACGAGCACCGACGCGATCGAGAGGTCGGCCTGCAGCGCGTCGAACTCTTCGACGTTGATCGCGACGTCGGACGCGTAGCCGACGCGCATGCCCGGCGCGTAGTGGGCCGGGTCGAGGGCGGCGACGTCGGCCTTCACCCGCGTGAGCAGCGCGCGATCCTTCTCGGCGCCCGTCGTGAACCCCCCCGCCTCGACGGTGAGCATCGCGGCGAGCAGCTGGGTGCTCTCGAGGTGGCCGCCCTTCTCGTTCGAGACCTTGTCGTCGTACTTGTGCTCGATGTCGGCGATGTCGACCGAGGGCGGCGTCTCGTCTTCGTCGAGCAGCTGTCCCTGCTCCTTGGACACCTCGAAGTCGCGGCGCGCCTCGATCCGACGGCGGATCTCCTTCAGGTCGGCCACGTCGGTGTAGAGGGCGGCGTGTTTCTCGACGAAGTCCTTCTCGGCGGCGTTGCTCGCGCGGACGTCGCGGACCATCGCCGGGGGGTAGGTGCGCACCTTCGCGGCCAGGTCGTCGAGGAAGCGCTCGGCGGCGGGAAGGTCGCCCACACTTTGCACCTGGGCGACGACGCCGAGAAACTCGAGGCCGGGGCTCCGCGCGCGCATCTCGTCGAGCGCCTCGACGCTGGGCGCCTGCCGGGGGAGCAGCTCCTCCACCTCGCTGCGAAGGTGCAGGTACAGGTCGATGGTGCGCGCGGTCGCCGGGATACCGAGCAGGATCGCGACGATCCAGAGCGCGAGGCCGTGCCGCACCGTCCAGTGGACGAACGCCTTAACCGTCGCGGAGGGCGGCGCGGGGTTCACCGGCATGGGGGCGCGCAAACCGCGGCGGCCACGGGGCCGGGAGCGCGGCGAGGACTCGGCGCGGCGAGGGTCATCGGGCTACCTGGGGTAGCCGATGATCTTTGTCGCGACCAGCCCGTTCGTCAGTGCGCGGGTGGCGCCTCGACGGGCTTGACGATCGCCTCGACGGACTTGCCCTCCACGAGCTCGGCGCTGGCGAGCTTGACGACGCGCTCGTCGCCGGTCAGGCCGGTCGAGACCTCGATCATGGTGCCCGTGTCGCGCTCGACCACCACGGGGACGATGTGGATCGTGGAGTCGGCCGCCACGGTGGCCACGCGCACCCCTTTGGCGTCGGTGATGAGCGCCGTCGCGGGCAGCTCGAGCACCTTGTGGGGGTAGGGCAGGGTGAGACTAACCTCGGCGTACATGCCCGCGATGAGCGTCCCGTCGGGGTTCGGAACACGAATCTCGGTCGTCATCGTGCGCGTCGACTGATCGAGCTCGCCGGCGGCGCGGGCCACGGTTCCGTCGAACGTGCGGCCCGGGTATTCGCGCACCGTCACCTTGGCGACCAGCGTCGGCTTCACGCTGGGCGCCACGTCTTGCGGGACCTGCACGAACACGCGCGCCGGGTCCATCGCGGCGATGCGGTAGAGCGGCTGCCCGTTGCCCGCCGTGACCAGCGCGCCGATCTCGGCCCAGCGCTGGGTGATCGTGCCGCCGAAGGGCGCGGTGACCTTGTTGAAGGCCTTGAGCTGCGTGAGCCGCCGGACGTTCGCCTCCTGGGCGGAGATGTTCGCCGAAGACACGCTGACGTTGGCCTCGTCGACCGAGGCTTGCGCCTGGTGCTGGTCGAGATCGGCCTGCGAGGCGACGCCGGCGGGAGCGAGCTGCTTGTACCGCTGCAAGTTGGCCTGCGACAGCTCGCGGTTGGCCTTGGCGCGGGCGAGCTCGGGCTGCGCTTGCCCGAGCTGGGAACGCGCCTGATCGAGCTCTTGATCGAGCTCCGGGGTCTCGATCTCGACGAGGACTTGCCCCTCTTTCACCTTGTCGCCGATGTCGACGAGCCAGCGCTTCACGAAGCCGCTGGCGCGCGCGTAAAGCACCGTTTCCTCGAGCGGCTGAACGCTGCCGGGCAGGAGCGACGCACGGTCGCGCACGCCCACCTTGGGCGTGACGACCTCGACGCGCGTCACGGCGCCGGAGGTGGTCGCGGCCACTTCTTCGAGGGCCGCGCGTTCTTGGCGCCGCGGCAGGTAGCCGGCCGCGAACGCGAGCGCGATGACCGCCACGATACCCACCATGATGCCGACCAGTCCCTTCTTGGAGACGGTGGCGGGCGGCGGGAGGTCGAACCCCAGCTCGTGCGCCGGGTGGCCTGGTTGGGCGGGCGTGACCGAAGACGGCGGGCTGGCGTCGTCGGTGGATCGGGTCTCGGCGGGGAGGGGGAGGCTCATACTTCCTCGAAGGCGGCGTCGACGGGGGCCAGCGGGGCCCTCCGCAGGATGCGGTACATCACGGGGACGAAGAACAGCGTGGACAGGGTGGCCATCAGCAGGCCGCCGATGACCGCGCGCCCGAGGGGCGCGTTTTGCTCGCCCCCTTCGCCCAGGCCGAGCGACATGGGCAGCATGCCGATGATCATCGCCATGGCGGTCATGATGACGGGCCGCAGGCGGGTCATGCCCGCCGCGAGGGACGCCTCGTCGGCGTCGCGCCCCGCGATGCGGAGATCGTTGGCGAACGTCACGACGAGGATGCTGTTGGCGGTGGCGACGCCGACGCACATGATCGAGCCCATGAGCGCGGGCACGCTGACGGTGGTGTGCGAGAGAAACAGCATCCAGGCGATCCCGGCGATGGCCCCGGGGAGGGCCATCAGGATGACCAGCGGATCGAGCCACGACTGGAAGTTCACGACCATCAGAAAGTAGACGAGGACGACCGCGAAGATGAGGCCGTAACCCAGGCCCCGGAACGACGACTCCATGCTGTCGACCTGCCCTTTGATGCGCACGGTCGTCCCGCGTGGCATCGACGGCTTCAGCTCTTCGACGATCTTGGACACTTGGCCCGAGACCGAGCCGAGGTCCGTTCCATCCACGTTGGCCTGGACGTCGTAGGTGCGGGCCACGTTGTAGTGGGTGATGTTGACGGGCCCCTCGGTGCGCGAGACCGACGCGATGTTCGAGAGCAGCTGGGGGTGGTCGCCGCCCGTGGAGATGGGGGTGGTGTCGAGCGCAGCGATCGAGTTGACCTCGGCCTGCGGCGTCTGCACGGCGACCAGGTACTGTACGCCGCGCTTGTCGAGCCAGAAGCTGGGCGCCACGATCGCGCTCGAGGCGAGCGACACGAGCAGATCGCTCGCGATGTCGCGCTCTGTCAGGCCGAGCTGCCCGGCCATCGTCCGGTTGACGTCGATCCGGATCTCCGGCTGCTTGGGGACCTGCGCCAGGTGGACGTCGGCGGCGCCCGGGATCCGGCGCACGCGATCGGCGATCTGTCGCGCCACGGCGATCGTCGCGTCGTCGTTGCCAAAACCCCCGACCACCTGCACGTCGATGGGCGCCGGGAGCCCGAAGTTCAAGACCTGGGTCGAGATGTCCGGCGCGAGGAAGAAGAACGTCTGCTCGGGGTACTCGCGCCGCAGCACCTGGCGCAGCTTGCGCACGTACTGGGGCGTCGGCGGGTGGCCCTCTTTCAGCGCGATGAAGATCTCGCCGTCGGCCGACGAGATCTGCGCGCCCTCGCTCAGCGACAGATTGAGGCCGCTGTAGGGGATCCCCTGGTTGTCGAGCATCGTCTCGATCTGCGCCGGCGGGATCACGGTGCGGATGGTGTCTTCCAGCTGGACGAACCTGCGCTCCGTCTCTTCGATGCGCGTCGCGGGGGTTCCCCGCACGTGCAGCTTGATGAGCCCCGCGTCGACCGAGGGAAAGAAGTCGCGTCCGAGCAGCGGAAAGAGCGACGCCGAGCCGCCCACGAACGCGAGGAACCCCACGATGACGGTGGCGCGGTGCTCGAGCGCCCAGGCGAGCCACCCGCCGTAGAACATCCGCAGCGAGTCGAACCCGCGCTCGAACGCGGCGAAGAAGCGCCCCGCCAGCGAGGTGGGCACGCCGTGCGTGTGGTGCTCGTGCTTCATCAGGTAGCGCATCATCGTGGGCACGAGGGTGCGCGACAGGAAGTACGAGGTCAGCATCGCGAACACGACGGCCAGCGCGAGAGGCACGAAGAGCGATCGCGCGGATCCCGTGATGAACGCGACGGGCACGAACACGATGCAGATGCAGAGCGTCGACACGAACGCGGGCGTCGCGATCTCGGCCGCGCCGTCGAGGATGGCGCGGACGATCGGTTTTTGCATCGCCATGTTGCGGTGCACGTTCTCGATCTCGACCGTTGCGTCGTCGACGAGGATGCCGACGGCGAGCGCCATTCCGCCGAGCGTCATGACGTTGAGCGTCTCGCCGAGCGACGCCAGGATGATGATCGACACGAGGATCGAGAGCGGAATGGAAACGAGCACGATGATCGTGCTGCGCCAGCTGCCGAGAAAGACGAGCAGCATGATGGCCGTGAGGCCGGCGGCGATGGCCGCCTCCTTGATCACCCCCTGGACGGCCGCCCGCACGAAGATCGATTGATCGAACAGCGGCGTGACCTTGAGCTCTTTGGGCAGGCGGGCGAGCGTGATCGGTAGCATGTCGCGGATGCGCTTGACGACGTCGAGCGTGCTGGCGCTGCCCTGCTTGAGGATCGACATCAGCACCGACTTTTTGCCGGCGACGTGCACGATGTTCGTCTGCGGGGCGTAGCCGTCGCGCACGTTGGCGACGTCGCGCATGAAGACGGTGGTGCCGCGCACGACCTTGATCGGGATGCCGGCGATCTGGTCGAGGAGCTCGGGGCTTGCGTTGAGCACGACCGGGTACTCGTCGACGCCGATCTTGGTCGTGCCCGTCGGCACGATGACGTTCTGCAGGCCGAGCGCGTTGTTGACGTCGCGGGGCGAGAGACCCCACGCGTAGAGGCGCTGCGGGTCGATGTCGACCATGATCTGCCGCTGCTTGCCGCCGTACGGCCACGGCAGCTGCGCGCCCTGGATCGTGGCGATGTCGGCGCGGATGAAGTTGGTGCCGTAGTCGAAGAGCTGCTGCTCGCTGAGCGAGTCGCTCTCGAGCGCGAGCTGGATGATGGGCACGTTGGACGCGCTGTAGCGGATGATGAGCGGGGGCGTCGTGCCCGCGGGCATCTGACGCAAG
>Ga0302326_10008875_pt1 | contig 22107 bp, 20 predicted proteins | sample Palsa_T0_3_FD_202264 | JGI IMG/M metagenome (GOLD analysis project Ga0302326, IMG submission 202264) | Peat permafrost microbial communities from Stordalen Mire near Abisko, Sweden - Palsa_T0_3 | ecosystem: Environmental > Terrestrial > Soil > Palsa > Peat permafrost | place: Sweden: Abisko... | reverse complement strand
GTGGCGGCCGGCTATGACCCCGAGATGGCCTACTTCGAGTGCCTGCACGAGGTCAAGCTGATCGTCGATTTGATCTACGAGAAGGGCCTCGCGGGGATGCGCTACTCGATCTCGAACACCGCGGAATACGGCGACTACACGCGTGGCAAGCGCGTTATCACCGAGCAGACGCGCGAGCACATGCGAACAATCCTCGGAGAGATCCAGGCGGGCGAGTTCGCGCGGGAGTGGATCGCGGAGAACCGCGCCGGCCAGGAGAATTTCAAGCGGATGCGCGCCGAGCAGGCTGGAACGGAGATCGAGAACATCGGCAAGGAACTCCGCGCGCACATGGACTGGATCAAGCCGGCGTTCTAGCCGGTGCTCGCCTACGTCTTCTGGCATCGCGCCGCCCTCGCCGTTACCGGCGAGGAATACGAGGACGCCTGCCGGCGTTTCCACCGCGGGCTCGCGATCCACCTGCCCGGCGGGCTGACCGAGACCGCCTGCCTTCGGGCCGCGAATCTGCCGTGGCTAGGAGACGGCGGAGCGGGGCTCGAGGACTGGTACGTGGTCGAGGACTACGCGGCCCTCGGAGTGCTGAACGACGCTGCGGTCGGCCGCGGTCACGTGAGCGCCCACGACCGTGCCGCACGGCTGATGGGGGAGGGGACGGGCAGCATCTACCGCCTGCTCGATGGCGTTCCGGAGCTTTCGCCGGTCCGCGTTGCCGCCTGGATCAGCCCGGCTCGCGGCCACGATCTCTCGCGGCTGGACGACTTTCTCGCCGACGGGATCGAGCGCTCCGGTGGCAGCCTCTGGCGGCGCCAGCTCGCGCTGGGCCCGGCGCCCGAGCTGTGTCTGCTGGCAGCCGAGGCGCCTGACGGCCTGCGGAGCACTCGCCTGCCGCAAGGCTGGCACGTCGACTTCGATCAACGCGCGCCAGTCTGAGCTACACTCCTCATACCGTCACGACTGGCGTCTGGGTGGAATTGACCACCGGGAAGTGACGGGTCGCAAGATTGCCGCGCGCCTGGGCACCTCTGCACTTCGAGTCCACGAGGAAATCCCATGACGCCATCAGCAAAGACCGCCGGCCCGCCGACGCTGACAATTCCCGAATCACTGCGGCCCAGCGACGGCCGCTTCGGCTGCGGACCATCGAAGATCCGCGACGCCCAGCTTAGGCGCCTCGTGAGCGACGGCGCTGCGGTGCTCGGTACATCACACCGTCAAGCACCGGTGAAGTCTCTGGTTGCGCGAGTCCGCGCGGGCCTGCGCGAGCTGTTCGCACTTCCGGAGGGCTACGAGGTGGTGCTCGGGAACGGCGGCGCCAGCGCGTTCTGGGACGCCGCCGCGTGTGGCATCGTCGATCGCCGCGCGCTCCATCTGACCTACGGCGAGTTCTCGAGCAAGTTCGCCAGCGTCACCGCTGGCGCGCCGTTCCTCGAGGACTCGATAATCGTCGAGGCGCCGGCCGGCAGCGCGCCGCCACTGACCAGTTCTCCGGAGGCGGACGTGATCGCCTGGGCCCACAACGAGACCTCGACCGGGGTGATGGTTGGTGTTCGGCGACCGGCGGACAGCGAGCACGCGCTGATCGTGATCGATGCGACCTCCGGCGCCGGCGGGCTCCCGCTCGACAGCTCGCAGGCAGACGTCTACTACTTTGCGCCGCAGAAGAACTTCGGCTCCGACGGCGGGCTGTGGATTGCGCTGATGAGCCCGGCGGCGCTCGAGCGGGTGGCACGGATCGAGGAGTCAGATCGGTGGATTCCGCCGTTCCTCTCACTCACGGTTGCGCTGGACAACTCGATCAAGGACCAGACGAACAACACGCCGGCCGTCGCGACGCTGTTCATGCTCGCCGACCAGATCGAGTGGATGCTCGCCGGCGGTGGCCTCGACTGGTGCGTGTCGCGAACCGGGAAGTCGGCCGCCTACCTCTACGGGTGGGCTGAGGCGTGCAGTCATGCGACGCCATATGTAACCGATGCGGCATTGCGCTCGTTCGTCGTCGGGACGATCGACTTTGACGATGCCGTCGACGCCGCTGCGCTCGCAGCAACGCTGCGCGCTAACGGAATCGTCGATGTCGAGCCATACCGCAAGCTCGGGCGCAATCAGCTCCGCGTCGGCATGTTCCCGTCGGTCGAGCCGGATGACGTGAGAGCGCTGACGGCCTGCATCGACTACGTCCTCGAGCAGTCGCTGTGAATGCTGCGGGAGCCGCCCTTTGGTCGGCTGCCTGTCCTTGCGAAGCGAGGGTCCTCGCCTGGCTTCTTTTGCTGGGCGGAACGCCGGTGACGAAGTCTTTTGCCATGGGGGTCTTAGATGAGTGCTGAACCGAAGACCAAGCGGGCCCGCAAGTCCGGTGGGGCGGGCGGTAAGAGCTCAGCGCGGGCGAAGGTGCTGGTCGCCGAGAACGTCGGCGATTCTGGGATCGAGCTGCTGCGCGGGCATTTCGACGTCGAGACCGGTTTCGACTGGGACAGCGAGCAGCTCGCTGGGCGGATCGGCGAGTTCGACGGCATCCTGATCCGCTCGGCGACGAAGATGACCGCCGATCTGATCGAGCGCGGCGGGCGACTGCGCGTGATCGGGCGCGCCGGCGTCGGGGTTGACAACGTCGACGTCGCGGCAGCGACGCGCCGCGGCATCGTGGTCGCCAACGCGCCGCAGTCGAACGTGGTGACGGCGGCCGAGCACACCGTGGCGCTGCTGCTCGCGCTGGCGCGCAACATCCCGCAGGCGCACGCGTCGCTGACGTCGGGCAAGTGGGAGCGCTCGAAGTTCTCCGGCGTCGAGCTCTACGACAAGACCCTCGGGATCATCGGCTTTGGCCGGATTGGCCAGCTGGTCGCGCAGCGCGTGCGCGGCTTTGGGATGCATGTGATCGCGTTCGATCCGTTCGTTGCGGCAGAGCGCTACCGCGAGCTCGGCGTCGAAAAGGCGTCGGACCCCGACGCCGTCTACGCCCGCTCTGACTTCATCACCGTGCACCTGCCGAAAACCGACGAGACGAAGGGCTTCATCAATGCGGCGGCGATCGCGAAGATGCGCGATGGGGTGCGCATCCTCAACGTCGCGCGCGGCGGCCTGATCGATGACGCCGCGCTCCAGGCGGGGCTGGACTCGGGCAAGATCGGGGGCGCAGCACTCGACGTCTTCCCGAGCGAGCCGATCACGGACTACCCGCTGTTCAGCGGCTATCCGAACGTGATTGTCACTCCGCACCTGGGAGCCTCGACCGCCGAGGCGACCGACCGAGCCGGATTTCAGAGCGCCGAGCAGGTGGTCGCAGCGCTGACCGGCGGCGTCGTCTCGACCGCTGTCAACATCCCGGCCGTCGGGGCCGAGGACATGGAGGCGCTGCGGCCGTTCCTGCCGCTCGCCGAGCAGCTCGGCCGCCTCGCGATGGGCCTGGCGCAAGGCAGCTCGGTTGAGCGGATCGAGGCCGCGTTCATGGGTCGTATTGCCGAACTCGACACGCGCCTACTGACCCTTGCCGTGCTGGTCGGCGCGCTTCGCGGCCGTACCGAGGAGGACGTCAACTTTGTCAACGCGGGGTCGCTGGCCGAGGAGCGCGGGATCGTCGTTGAGGAGAAGTCGGTAACCGAAGCCGAGGACTTCAACGAGCTGATCCGCGTCACGGTGCACGCCGGCGGCGAACGGGTCGCGGTCGCCGGGACGGCGATCGGCCCAGCCCAGGTTCCACACCTCGCCGAGGTCTGGGGGCAGCGGTTCACGATCGAGCTGGCGCAACACGTCACCGTCTTCCGCTACAGCGACGTGCCGGGGATGATCGGCCGCGTCGGCACTGTCTTTGGTGAGCACGGCATCAACATCTCCTCAGCCGCGGTCGGTCGGCACGTGAAGGGGAACGCCGCGGGCGCCAAGGGGCTGGCCGCGATGGTGGTGACCACGAGCGACGCCGTCGCGCCCGCAGTGCTTGACGAGATCGTTGCGCTCGAGGGCTTCGTGGATGGGCGCAGCGTCACGCTCGCATGACGCCGGGCGTCGGTAGGGGCGCTGCCGAAGCCGAAACTGCGGCCGTGGCATTCGCGCGGCGCGACCCGTACTGGCCGGCGCAGGTCAGCGTGCTCGCGACGATCGCGCTCGACATCGATCTGCCGAACAAGCTAACGCTCCATCCGGTTTGGGTCCTGCCGGCGCTCGAGGCGGCTCTGCTCATCGGCCTGGTAGTGACAACGCCGCGCGGTGGTGCGCCGCCGCGATCGCACCGGCGGGTCGCCGCGCTGGCGCTGATCGGGATCGCGAGCGCAGCGAACCTGCTGTCGCTCGTGCTGCTCGTGCACTACCTGCTGCATCACTCGACCTCGGCCGCGGACGGCCACAGGCTGATCCTCGCCGGCGTCGAGATCTGGGTGACGAACGTCCTGCTGTTCGGCGTCTGGTACTGGGAGCTCGACCGCGGCGGGCCGCAGGCGCGCAAGCACCGCGAGTGCCCAGCGCCCGACTTCCTGTTTCCGCAGATGACCGAGGAGCGACTCGGCCGTTGGGACTGGCGCGGCGGGTTCGTCGACTACCTCTACGTGTCGTTCACCAATGCGAGCGCGTTCAGCCCGACCGACACGATGCCGCTCAGCCCGATGGCGAAGATGCTGATGCTCGCGCAGTCGCTGATCTCGCTCGTGACGATCGGGCTGGTCGTAGCGCGCGCGGTGAACATCCTGGCGTGAGGGGCTGTTGGGTCTTGCCTGGCCCGCGCCGGCGCTGCTAGGCTCCCAAACGCATGAAGTTCCGCACGTCCCTTGCACTGCTTCTCCTCCTCCCCCTCCGGGGGGAATAGCGCGTGGCGGCCGCGATGCCGCAAACCGACTGAGAGGAAACAGGCAGGACGAACGCGAAAGCGAGGAACATCATGGCTGGTGAACGTAGTGACCGAGTACTGATCTTTGACACGACGCTGCGCGACGGCGAGCAGTCGCCGGGCATATCACTAAACGCAGCGGAGAAGCTCGAGATCGCGCAGCAGCTCGCCCGGCTCGGTGTCGACGTTATCGAGGCGGGCTTCCCGATCACCTCACCGGGGGATTTCGAGGCGGTGCAGGGCATCGCGCGCACGGTCGAGGGCCCGGTGATCGCCGGGCTCGCGCGCACCCAGGCTGCCGACATCGATGCCGCGTGGGGAGCGGTCAAGGATGCCGAGCGCCCCCGGATCCATACGTTCATCTCGACGTCCGACATCCACATCGTCCACCAGCTCCAGACGACGCGCGCCGACGTGTTGGGCCAGGCGCGCGCCGCCGTGGCCCAGGCGCGCAGCCTGGTAGATGACGTGGAGTTCTCGCCGATGGATGCAACGCGCTCGGAGGTCGAGTTCACCGCCGAGGTGGTGGCCGCCGCAATCGAGGAGGGCGCCAGCACGATCAACATCCCCGACACGGTCGGATACGCAATGCCGAACGAGTTCAGCGCCTGGCTCGCTCGGCTCTACGAGCTCGTGCCGGAGATGCACGATGTCGTCCTCTCGGTTCACTGCCACGACGATCTCGGGCTCGCTGTCGCGAACTCGCTCGCTGGCATCCTGGCCGGCGCGCGACAGGTCGAGTGCGCGGTCAACGGCATCGGGGAGCGGGCCGGAAACGCATCGCTCGAGGAGGTCGTGATGCTGCTCGCGACGCGCGTCGCCGATGTTGGACTGCGGACTGGCGTGAACACGCGCGAGCTTGCACGCACGAGCCGGCTCGTCTCCCGCCTGACAGGCTACGTTGTGCAACCGAACAAGGCGATCGTGGGGCGTAATGCGTTCGCACACGAGTCGGGCATCCACCAGGACGGCGTGCTCAAAGAGCGCACGACGTACGAGATCATGGATGCGACGAGCGTCGGCCTCGAGGCCAACTCGATTGTCCTCGGCAAGCACTCAGGTCGTCACGCCCTGCGCCAAGCGCTCGAAGAGCTCGGGTTCGAGGTTTCGGGTCAGACGCTGAATGTTGCGTTCAAGCGCTTCAAGGAGATCGCCGACCGCAAGAAGACCGTTACCGCGATGGATCTCGAGGCGCTCGTGACCGATGAGCTGCGCCACGAGATCACCGGCTACGCGCTCGAGTCCTATGAGGTCCACGCTTCGCTGGCACAGGCGCCGAGCGCCAGCGTCACCGTCGGCTTGCCTGACGGCTCGAGTGTTCGCGGCGAGTCCTCAGGCGATGGCCCGGTCGATTCGGTGTTGAGAGCGATCAATCAGGCGACCGGCATCGATGCTTCGCTTCGCGAGTTCCGCGTCGGCGCCGTGACCGAGGGTCAGGACGCGCTCGGCGAAGTGTCGGTGGTGATCGAGATCGCCGGCGAGTCGGCTGCCGGGCAGGGCGTCGCACCGGACATCATCGAAGCCGCGGCGCGTGCCTACCTGCGGGCACTCTCCACCGCGCTGCGACGGACCGAGAACGCGGGCGTCGCTGCCGACGGAGGCGCTGCCCTGGTCGAGCTCGGGAGAACCCCGTAGCGCCGGACCCAGGCTTGAGACACGATCTGCACTGAGACGCGCCGAAAACCTGAGCGATCAACGCTGCTGGGCACCCCGAGCTATGGTTGGCGTCCGAACTGATCCAGCGCCTTCCGAAGGAGAGTCGATGTCACGCTACGCCACGGTCAACCTGCTGGAAGTCGAGGATTCGATGGATGGGCGGGTGCCGGGAATCGAGGGTCGTTTCGGACGCAAACACCTCGACTCACGCGACCTCGGTGTGAGCCTGTTTCGCTACGGCGCGAATCTACGTAACCCGATGGCGCACAGCCACCGCGAGCAGGAGGAGGCCTACGTCGTTGTCGCCGGCTCGGGACGGGCGCTGCTTGATGACGCCGTCGTCGAGTTACGCCAGTGGGACGTGGTTCGCGTCGCGCCCGAGGTCGTGCGCGCTTTCGAGGCCGGACCCGACGGGCTGGACATCGTCGCTGTCGGCGGGCCCAAGCCGCCGGAAGGCGACGGCGTGCTGGCCGAGGCTTCCTGGCCCGAGGACGCCGCCTAACGACGCGCCGCCGCGCGCGTCAGCGCCGCGCGCTTGACCGCTTCGCGGGTGCCGGCTCGGCCGGATCCCGCTGCTCGCCGCCCGGCAGTTCGCGCGGCAAGCCGGCCGGGAGCGCCCCGTTTGCCTCGCCGTTAGCGGCCGACAGCGGTGCCTGAGCGTGCGTGTTCGGCGTCCGCGACAAAGCCTCGAGGGCCGGCTTCATCAGGTCCATGGGGATCGGGAAGACGACCGTCGAGTTCTGTGTCGTCCCGATCTCGCTGAGGGTCTGCAGGTAGCGCAGCTGGATCGTGACCGGGTTCTCACTGATCACCGCGGCCGCCTGTGAGAGCTTCTCCGCCGCCTGAAATTCACCTTCGGCGTTGATGATCTTCGCGCGCCGCTCGCGCTCGGCCTCCGCCTGCCTGGCGATCGCGTGCTGCATGCGCTCGGGTATCTCGACATCCTTGATTTCGACCGCGCTCACCTTGATGCCCCAGGGCTCGGTGTGGGTGTCGATGACGTGCTGGAGATCTTCGTTCAGGCGCTCGCGCTCACCGAGGAGGGTGTCGAGATCGGCGCCGCCGAGCACGGAGCGCAGCGTCGTCTGGGCGATCTGGAGCGTCGCATCCTCATAGCTCTGAACCTCGACGACCGCGCGATTCGGCTCGACGACTCGGTAGTAAGCGACCGCGGTGACACGCACCGGCACGTTGTCGCGCGTGATCACCTCCTGGGGCGGCACGGTCAGGGTGATCGTTCGCAGACTGATCCGCACCATCCGGTCGATCCCAGGCACGATCGTCACGATCCCCGGACCGCGCTGCTCCATCAGCCGGCCAAGACGGAAGACGACGGCACGCTCATATTCGCGCAGCACGCGCACCGAAGCAGCGGCGGCTGTAGCGCCAAGCACCAAGAGGACGATTACGGCCACGACGAGCGCGGTGATCACGTCAAAAGTTCCCATTCCTCGGCGCAGCGGACCGCCAGCGTCAGCCCGTTGAGCTGCTCCACAACCACGACGTCGCCTTCGGAGATCTCGTGGTCGTCAACCTCAGGCCAGGCCCGTCGAGCGCGCCAGAGTGCACCCTCGAGCAGGACGCGACCGCCTCGCTCACCCCAGCTGCGCACGACTCCGGTCTGGCCGACGAGCGCCTCGGCGCCGGTTCGAATCCGCCGCCGGCGCGCTACGCGGCCCGCCCTGAGCACAGCGCCGAGCGAGAAGACCGAGCAGAGTGCGAGCACGAATGCAACCGGGATCACGACGCCGAGCCCGCCGCCAATTCCGCTGACGGCGAGAACCGAGCCGGCGAGAAGAGCGAGCACGCCGGGCACCGCAAGAATCCCAAGTGACGACACGTGCGTCTCGACCACGATCAGGCCCGCGCCGGTGAGCAACAGCAGGATTCCGAGTGCCGTCACAGTGCCTGAGAATGCTACGCCGGTCGCGCGTGCTGCGCGTAACCACGTGGCGGTCGCGTTTGCCGCTGGTCAGGCGAGCATCAGTGACCGAGCCGTTCGAGGTCGTCGTCGATTGCCGTCGAGTCGACATCGGCTGGCCGGCTGGCGCGGTTGCCGCTCGCAAAACGCCCGCTAGCCGCCGCAAAGCTCATCACGCGGCCGGCGTAATGGTGCGACATCCAGCGGCGAGCGAGGGTACGCGTGGGTCTGAACAAGAGCAGTGCTCCGAGTGCGTCGGTGACGAAGCCGGGAACGACGAGGAGGAGGCCGCCAATGAATCCCAGCAAGCCGTCGAGCGCCGCACGTCCAGGTGCGCGATGCTCAGAGACGGCCAGCGTGACGCGCTCGATCGCCGCGCGGCCCTGGATCCGCAGGATCTGCGTGCCGACCAATGACGTGCCGAGCAGCAGGACGACCGTCAGCAACCAGCCGATCGCGTGCCCGACCTCGATGAACGCGAGCACCTCAACGGCGAGCATGAGGATCAGGGCAGGGAGCACGAACATGCATCTGTGAGCCTACGCAGAGGGCGGCGCCGGCGTGCGTCGAGCGCTGCCGTGCGCTGGTGGCAAGTCGCAGCGTACGTGATAACGTACAACCGTATGGCGATGTCGGTGACGACGGATGAGCCCTATGACGTTGCGTCAGTTGGGCTGCGCGTGCGGGCGCTGCGCGAGGCGATGGGTCTCTCGCTGCGCGAGCTCGCGCTGCGCTGCGGCGTCAGCGCGCCGATGCTCTCGCAGGTGGAGCGTGGCGAGACCAGCCCAACGCTCCAGGTGGCGACGCGGATCGCGCATGGGCTAGACCTCCGTCTGTCGCAGCTTCTGCGTCTCGACGAAAGCGGCGCCGTGACGATCGTCCGCGCCGGAGAGCGCCGCTCGGGCGGCAGCCCGGCCGACGGGCACCGCTTCGAGGTCCTGACGCCACCGCTGCCGGGTCAACGCGCCGAGCTCTCGCTGCACACGCTGGAGCCGGGCGGTGCGACCGGCGGCCCGAGTGATCCGCCGCTGCACGAGCCAGGCAGCCGCGAGACGACCCTCGTTGCAGCCGGCACGGTCGTGCTGGTCTGCGACGGGCGCCGCCACGAGCTTGCAACCGGCGACTGCGTGACGTTCGACGCGGACCTGCCACATCACTTCGAAAACCCCGGGGCCGAGCGAGCGGACCTCTACGCAATGCTGTCCGCCGGCCTGCGCCGCAGCTGATCCGATCGCCTCGAACCGCAGGAGAAAGCCGATGCCACAAACGCTGCTCGACAAGATCTGGGATGCCCACGACGTCGCCCCGGGGCTCCTCTACATCGACCTTCACGTGGTGCACGAGGTGACGAGTCCACAGGCCTTCGAGGGCCTGCGGCTCGCCGGGCGCAAAGTCCGCCGGCCCGATCGCACACTGGCGACCGCCGACCATAACGTGCCGACCGACGACACGCCGCTCGCGGCCCAGATCAAGGACGAGCTCTCTCGCGTGCAGGTCGAGACGCTCGAGCGCAACTGCGCGGAGTTCGGCGTGCCGGTCTACTCGGTCGGCTCTGCCCGGCAGGGCATCTGCCACGTGATCGGTCCCGAGCTGGGAGTCACCCAGCCCGGTATGACGATCGTTTGTGGCGACTCGCACACCTCGACCCACGGAGCTTTTGGTGCGCTCGCCTTCGGGATCGGTACGAGCGAGGTCGAGCACGTACTCGCGACCCAATGCCTTGTCCAGACCAAGCCGCACGCGATGCGTGTTCGCTATGACGGCGATGCTGGGTTCGGTGTCACGGCGAAGGACCTGATCCTCGCCACGATCGGCCAGATCGGCGTTGCCGGTGCCGTCGGGCACGCCGTTGAGTACAGCGGGCCGGCGATCGCGGCGCTCTCGATGGAAGGGCGGATGACCGTCTGCAACATGACGATCGAAGGCGGCGGCCGCGCCGGGATGGTGGCTCCCGATGACACCACCTTCGAATGGTTCGAGAGCGTTGCTAGACCAGGCGCCCCGAGCGGGGCGGCCCTCGAGCAGGCGATCGCCGGCTGGCGCTCGCTCCGGAGCGACGACGGTGCGAGCTTCGACCGCGAGGTTGTCGTCGACGCCACCGCGATCTCACCACAGGTGACCTGGGGTACGAACCCCGGGATGGTCGTCGCCGTCACCGGCAGCGTGCCGGCGCCCGAGAGCTTCGACAGCCCGGTCGACCGCGAGGCGGCCGAGCGAGCCCTGCGCTACATGGGCCTGGAGGCAGGGACGCCGATCCAGGAGCTCACCCTCGATCGCGTCTTCATCGGCTCCTGCACGAATTCGCGGATCGGCGACCTGCGCGCCGCCGCGTCGGTCGTCAAAGGGCGCCGTGTCGCCTCGCACGTGAACGCGATGGTCGTGCCAGGCTCGCAGCAGGTGCGCGTGCAGGCTGAGGCCGAGGGTCTCGATCAGATCTTCCGCGATGCCGGCTTCGACTGGCGCAGCGCCGGCTGCTCGATGTGCCTCGGGATGAACCCGGACATCCTCGCGCCCGGCGAGCGCTGCGCGTCGACCTCGAACCGCAACTTCGAGGGCCGTCAGGGTCGCGGCGGGCGTACCCACCTCGTCTCGCCAGAGATGGCGGCCGCGGCCGCGATCGCGGGCAGGTTCGTCGACATCCGCGAGTGGAGCTAGGAGATAAACATGGAGCCGATCAAGACGATCGCCGGCGCCGTGAGTGACCTCGACCGTGCCAACGTCGACACCGACCAGATCATCCCCAAGCAGTTCCTCAAGCGGATCGAGCGCAGTGGTTTCGGCGAGTTCCTGTTCTTCGACTGGGCCAAGGAGCCCGGCTGGAACCTTCCGCCGAACCCGATCCTCACGGCGGGGCGCAACTTCGGCTGCGGTTCGTCGCGCGAGCACGCGCCGTGGGCGCTCGAGGACTACGGCTTTCGCGCGATCGTCGCGCCGAGCTTCGGTGACATCTTCTACATGAACTCGACAAAGATCGGACTGCTCCCGGTCGTCTTGGAAGAGGCCGATGTGCGGGCTCTCGCCGCAGCCGGGGAAGGCGAGATCGACCTCGAGGCGCAAGTGGTTCGCTTCGCCGGACGCGCCGTGCCGTTCGACATCGACCCCGAGATCCGCCACCGTCTGCGCGGCGGACTCGACGATATCGCGCTCGCGCTCCAGCAGGAGGGAGCGATCGCCGCCTATTAGCGCGATCGCCAGCGCAGCGGCCCCGTGACAACCTCGCTCTAGCGCTGCTGCCCTGGCCGCCTGTGTCGGCGCGGCGCGTGCCGCGTCGGCCTGTCCTGTGCCTTCGATTGGTCCGGCGCCGCCCCCAGCGCGCGCGACTCTGGCGTGGCTCGCGTGTTCCAGGGACGACGAAGCACATCTGCAGAACTAGGAGGGGGACTCACTGATGCGTACAAGAGTGTTGGCCGGCTTGGGCGCCGCGATCGTGATCACGCTGATGTCGGCCGCGAGCGCGATGGCACTGCCCGGAACGCGGACGTTTGCGACGACCTACCCGTTTGCCTCAGCGCTCTGCGTCAAGGCGGAAGCAGGGAGCCTCGCCAAGCGGCTCGAGACAAGCAGGGACCAGGTCCGGTCCGCGTGCAGGACGCTCGAGCAGCCGTTCACAGGCCTCGAGGCGACGGTCACGAGCGCCGAGGCGCAGTACTCCCAGACGGTCGCGAATGAAGCCGCGCTCGTCCTCGCCGCCTGCCCGCAGCCGGTCACGCAGGCTGAGCGTCCGGCTTGTCGCACCGCACGTTCGAACCGACGCACCGCGGACATGAGCGCGTTGCTTGCGCGCCACAACGCTGTGGTCACGTTCGTCAGCTCGATCGAGGCGAATCGCGTCACGTTCTGGACGACGATTCACTCACTGCGCGGCGGTGCGGGCCTCACCGCAGATCCACCGATCACGCAACCGACGCCGCAGCAGAACCCCAGCTAGCAGCGCGCGAAACCGTCGGCATCGAGGCCGCTGGTAGCGTGCGGCCTCGATGACGCGCGTCGTGACACTACCCGGGGACGGCATCGGGCCGGAGATCATGCCCGCGGCGCTCGCGGTGCTCGGCGCGATGGTCAGCGTCGACGTCGAGGAGCATCTCTTCGGCGGCGCGTCGATCGACGCGTACGGGACCGCGCTCACCGACGAGGTGCTGGCCGCCGCCGCTGCGGCCGATGCGGTCCTGCTGGCGGCCGTCGGCGGGCCGAAATGGGACACCACCGATGCCGCCAAGCCGCGGCCCGAGCAGGGCCTGCTGGGCCTACGCAAGGGACTTGGGCTGTTCGCGAACCTGCGCCCCGTGCGCGCACTGCCGGCGCTCCATGACGCGAGTCCGCTGCGCGAGGAGCGCATCGCGGGCACCGACCTGCTCGTGGTGCGCGAGCTGACCGGCGGCATCTACTTCGGCGCGAAGACGCGCACGGCCACGTCGGCCTCGGATCTATGTGCTTACAGCACCGAGGAGGTCGAGCGGATCGCGCGCGTTGCGTTCGCCGCGGCGCGCCAGCGCGTGACGAGTGTCGACAAGGCGAACGTGCTCGAGACGTCCAGGCTGTGGCGCGAGGTCGTGACGCGGGTTCAGGCAGAGGAATTCCCGGCGGTGGAGCTCGAGCATGTGCTCGTCGATAACGCTGCAATGCAGCTCGTCAGCGCACCCAGCCGCTTCGACGTGATCCTGACGGAGAACATGTTCGGCGACATCCTGAGTGACGAGGCCGCGATGATCACCGGCTCGATAGGCATGCTCCCGAGTGCTTCACTGGGCAGCGACGGACCCGGCGTCTTCGAGCCGGTTCACGGCTCGGCGCCCGACATCGCCGGGCACGGCATCGCAAATCCGCTCGCGATGTTCCTGTCGGTCGCACTCCTGCTTCGCCATGGTCTGCACTTGGAAGCTGAGGCGGGGGCAGTAGAATCGGCTGTTGACCGGGCGCTCGCCGGCGGCCTACGGACCCGTGACCTCGGCGGGGACGCGACGACGGCGCAGGCTACGGCAGCTGTGCTGGCCCACCTATAGGAGAGGGAAGCGTGAATCAGTCCGAGTTCATCTGGCAGAACGGCGAGTTCGTCGCCTGGGACGACGCCAAGGTTCACGTGCTGACGCACGGCTTGCACTACGGCACCGGCGTATTCGAGGGGATCCGCTGCTACGACACTGAGCGCGGTCCGGCGATCTTCCGCAATCTTGACCATCTCGACAGGCTCGAGCGCTCAGCGAAGCTCTACTACATGGAGCTGCCGTATTCGGCGCAGCAGCTGCGGGCGGCCACGCACGAGCTGATCACGCGGAACGATCTGCGCTCCTGCTACATCAGGCCGATCGCCTTCCGCGGCTATGGCCAGATGGGGCTCAACCCACTCGACTCCCCGATCGACGTCGCGATCGCGGTTTGGGAGTGGGGCGCCTACCTCGGCGAGCAGGGCAAGCTCGACGGTGTGCGCGCGAAGGTTTCCTCGTGGGAGCGAATCAGCCCGCGTTCGCTGATTCCACATGCCAAGGCCTCTGGCCAGTACCTCAACAGCGTGCTCGCAAAGATCGAGTCGCTCAAGGCCGGCTACGACGAGGCGATCCTGCTCGACGAGCACGGACACGTCTGCGAGGGTTCGGGCGAGAACATCTACATCGTTCGCGACGGCGTCATCATCACGCCACCGCAGACCGCGTCGATCCTCGACGGGATCTCGCGGCGATCAATTCTGCAGATCGCGCGCGACCTCGGCTATGTCACGCTCGAGCGCGACATTGCGCGGGCCGAGCTCTACCACGCCGACGAGGTGTTCCTGACCGGGACCGCGGCCGAGCTCGTGCCGGTGCGCGAGATCGACGACCAGGCGATCGGCGCCGGCAAGCCCGGTGAGATCACGAGGGTGCTCCAGCACGCGTTCGACGACGCACTGCACGGACGCACCGAGCGCTACCACGAGTGGCTCGATCTGGTCGACGTAAGGGAGCGGGCGAGCGCATAGATGGCTCTTCCGATGTTCGGCGGGCGAATTACGCGGGCGGCCGGCCAGCGCTGATACGCGCGCGGTCGCTGCTCGCCCAATTCGCCGATTCCCCCTTAGCGGGGCTCCGAACACTCGAAAGGAACCTCAATGAACACCAAGATCCAGTTATATGACGCGACCTTGCGCGACGGCATGCAGGGCGAGGGCATGTCGCTCTCAGCCGAGGAGAAGCTGCGCGTCGCCCATGCTCTCGACGAGCTCGGCGTCGAACTGATCGAGGCGGGCTTTCCGGCCTCCAACCCAAAGGAGCGCGAGTTGTTCGAACTCCTCGCCTCGGAAAGCTTCGCCAACGCGGAGATCGCCGCCTTCGGGATGACGCGTCGGCGCGACGTCAGCGCGAGCGCCGATCCGGCCCTCATGCTGCTCGCGGAGTCGGTCGCGCCGGTTTGCACGATCGTCGGCAAGACCTGGACGCTCCATCTCGAGAAACTCGTCAAGGTCGATCGTGCCGAGAACCTGCGGATGATCGCCGACTCGGTCGAATTCCTTCGCGCACAGGGCAAGCGCGTGATCTACGACGCCGAGCACTTCTTCGACGGCTGGCGTGCGGAACCCGACTACGCAATCGCCTGTCTGCGGGCGGCGGCCGAAGCGGGGGCCGAGACGGTCGTGCTCTGCGACACCAACGGATCCTCGCTGCCGTCCCAGGTCGCCGCGGCAACGAGCGCGGCCGGTGCGGCGCTCGGCAGTCACGTGCGCCTGGGAATCCACTGTCACAACGACGCGGAGTGCGGCGTCGCGAACTCGATCGCCGCGGTCGAGGTAGGAGCGCGCCAGGTCCAGGGGACCGTCAACGGCTACGGCGAGCGGACCGGGAACGCCAATCTGATGTCGATCATCGCCAACCTCCAGTTGAAGCTTGGCTACCGCTGTCTCGAGGACGAGCAGCTCGCGCGCCTCACACAGACCGCGCATTTCGTCGATGAGCTGCTCAACTTCACGCCCGATCCCAACCAGCCCTACGTCGGGCGCAACGCCTTCGCCCACAAGGGCGGGATGCACGTCGCCGGCGTCAGCGCCGACGCAGCGACCTTCGAGCACGTCGACCCGGCGCTGGTCGGCAACGAGCGCGCGCTGCTCGTTTCCGAGCTCGCCGGGCGCGCGAGCATGCTCGAGAAGGCGGCGGCCTACGGGATCGACCTCGATGATCAGGCCGCGGCGCGCGTGCTCGAAAAGGTCAAGACGCTGGAGCATGAGGGCTACCAGTTCGAGGCCGCCGACGGATCGCTCGAGCTGCTGCTACGCCGCGAGACAGGCGACTCCGAGCCGCTGTTCGAGCTCGAGTCCTGGCGCGTCGTCGTGGCGATGGAGGGGGACGGCGCGGTCTCCACCGAGGCGACGATCCGGATCGCGATCGAAGGTAAGAGTTATGAGCGTACGGCGAGCGGCAACGGGCCTGTCAACGCGCTCGATGCAGCGCTGCGATCGGCGATCGTCGAGGTGCACCCGCATCTGCGCGACATCGAGCTGGTGAACTTCAAGGTTCGCATCCTCGATGAGGCGAAGGGCACCGACGCGGTGACGCGCGTCCTGATCGACGCTTCCGATGGCAATGCGGTCTGGGGCACAATCGGCGTGTCCGAGAACGTGATCGCGGCCTCCTGGGAAGCGCTTGTCGATTCGCTCGAGTGCGGCATGCTGCCGACCCACGCGGCGTGAGGGCTGCGGGAGCCGGCTTCGCCGGCTTTCCTCGCCTTGCTTGGGGGTCGTGAAGTGAGCGCCGCTGACGGCGACCCGATCCCGCTCGCGCGTCCGTGGCTCGGGCCGGCCGAGGAGGCAGCGGTAATCGACGTTCTGCGCTCTGGCCACCTGTCGCTCGGGCCACGGCTCGCGGAATTCGAGCAGCGGTTTGCGGCGCGCATCGGCGCGCCCCATGCGAGCGCCGTCTCGAGTGGCACGGCGGGCCTCCACCTCGCCCTGCGCGCGGTCGGCGTCGGTGCAGGCGATGAGGTGGTGACAAGCCCGTTCTCGTTTGTGGCCTCCGCCAACGCGGTCATCTACGAGCAGGCTCGGCCCGTCTTCGCCGACATCGATCCGGTCACGCTGACGCTCGATCCTGACGCCGCCGCGGCAGCCGTGACGGAGCGCACGCGCGCTCTCCTCCCGGTTCACATCTTTGGCTGGCCGGCGGAGCTCGAGCCACTGGAGGCGCTCGGCATTCCGGTCGTCGAGGACGCCTGCGAAGCGCTCGGAGCGTTCCATGCCGATGGGCGAGCGGTCGGCTCGCGCGGGCACCCCGCGGTGTTCGCCTTCTATCCGAACAAGCAGATGACGACGGGCGAGGGCGGCATCGTCGTGCTCGGCGATGAGGGCCTGAAGGAGCGGATCGACAGTGAACGAAACCAGGGTCGTGCACCCGACATGGACTGGCTCGACCACGACCGGCTCGGTTTCAACTACCGGCTCTCAGACATCGCCTGCGCACTCGGCATCGCTCAGCTCGCGCGCCTCGACGAGCTGCTCGCGGCGCGCGCGACCGTCGCCGGCGCTTACACGCAGGCGCTCGGCGGGATCGAGGGGCTCGAGCTGCCCTGCCCGGATTCCGGCGGTGTCGTTCGTGGCTGGTTCGTCTATACGGTCCTGCTGCCGCGGGGCAGCGACCGCGACGCGACGATCGAGGCGCTGCGCGAGCGCGGAATCGCCAGCAAGCCGTACCTGCCAGCGATCCATCTGATGAGCTTCTACCGCGAGCGCTTCGGCCACCGCCCCGGGGAGTTCCCGGTCTGCGAGGACGTCGCCGCGCGCTCCGTCGCGCTGCCGTTCTTCCCGCAGCTGCGGGAGGAGCAGATCGAGCGCGTCGCCGACTCGCTCGCCGCCGTCCTCGGACAGGCGTAGCTGCGCATCTAGACTGGCCGGCCATGATGTCGCGATTCGCTGAGCCACCACACCCCGACTTCCAGGCGATCAACGCCTCGCTCAGCTTCGACAGGCGTCTGTGGCCATACGACATAGCGCAGTCGAAGGCGCATGCGAGCATGCTCGCGAGCTCCTCGATCATCACGACCGCGGAGGCCGAGGAGCTCCGGCGTGGCCTCGATGCGGTCGCCGCGGAGCTCGATGGCGGAGCCTTCGCATTCGGGCCCCAGGATGAGGACATCCACATGGCGATCGAGCGGCGCCTGACCGAGATCGTCGGCGCCGTTGGCGGGAAGCTCCACACGGCTCGCTCGCGCAACGACCAGGTGGCGACTGACGTGGCGATGTACGTGCGCGAGGCGGCGTCCGGGGCCAGCGCTTCGCTCACGCATCTTGTCGAGGTCGTGCTGGACCTCGCCGAGCGCCACCGCGACTGGCCGATGCCGGGGTACACGCACCTGCAGCGGGCGCAGCCCGTATATCTCGGCCACCATCTGCTCGCCTACGCGTGGATGTTCCTGCGTGATCGCGGACGCTTCGCGCAGGCGGTCGCGGCGTCTGGCAGCTTGCCGCTCGGAGCCGGCGCGCTGGCCGGTGTCAACTTCGCCACCGACCGGGAGTTCCTGGCAGACGCGCTGGGTTTCTCGACCGTCGCGCAGAACTCGATCGACGCGGTGTCGAACCGCGACTTCGCGCTCGACTATCTCGCGGCCGCGTCAACCTGCGCGATGCACCTGTCGCGCCTCGGCGCAGAGCTCGTCCTCTGGAGCAGCAGCGAGTTTGGCTTCTGCGAGCTTGCCGATGCGTGGACGTCGGGCTCCTCGATCATGCCGCAGAAGAAGAACCCGGATGCCGCGGAGCTGCTGCGGGCCAAGGCGCCGCGCGTGGCGGCGCACCACAACGCGCTGCTGGGCGTCCTGCACGGACTGCCACTGACCTACAACAAGGACCTCCAGGAGGACAAGGAGCATCTGTTCGACACCGCCGACACGCTAGCTGCGTGCCTCGCTGCTGCGCGCGGGATGCTGAGCTCGGTGATTTTCAACCGCGAGCGTCTCGCCGCCGCCGCGGCCGATGAGATGATCGCCGCGGTCGACCTCGCCGACCTGCTCGTCCGAGGCGGGGTCCCGTTCCGCGAGGCGCACGGCATCGTTGCCGGTCTCGTCCGCGACGCGCTGGACAGCGGCAGGGCGCTGTCGGAGCTGAGCGACGATGAGCTCGCGGCCCACGCCGACAAGCTCGACCCGGTCGCGTTCCGCCAGCTGCTCGAGGCCGGCTCTTGGCTCGAATCGAAGGTCTCGGAGGGAGGGACGGCGAGCGAGCGCGTCACCGAGCAGCTCGCGGCCGCGCGCAGCGCGCTCGCGAGCCCCTCTTGAGGCCCGGTTTCTACGCTCGCGACGTCTGCACGGTCGCCCAGGAGCTGATCGGGTGTGTCGTGCGCCACGGCCCGTGCTCGGGCGTCATCGTCGAAACGGAGGCCTACCACGAGTCCGAACCGGCCTGCCACGCGTTCGCCGGACTGACGACGCGGACGCGGACGCTGTTCGGCCCTCCCGGTCGCGCCTATGTCTACCGCTCATACGGCATCCACGCGATGCTGAACGCGGTGGCCGAGCCCGAAGGCGTGGGGGCTGCGGCGCTGATCCGCGCGCTCGAGCCGCTCGACGGGGTCGAACTGATGCGCGAGCGGCGCGGCACCAGTGCGATCGAGCAGCTCTGCTCGGGTCCCGGGAAGCTCACGCAGGCGCTCGGCATCGGCCTCGAGTACAACGGCGGCAGCCTCGAAACGGGTCCCGTCGTGATCCTGCCGCGTCGCGCGGGACTGCCGCCACCAGAGCTCTCCCGCTCGCTCCGCGTCGGCATCACGAAAGCAGTCGATCTCGACTGGCGCTACAGCCTCGCCGGCAGCCGCTTCGTATCGCGACCGCGACCGCTCGTGACGGCGAGCTAAGGAGCGGCGGCGCCGCCGCCGGCGCCGGTCGGTAGGGGCGCCGTGGGGGTGGTCGGGGTGTTCGTACCAGTCGCCGGCGTGGTCGCCGCGGGCTGCGTGGTGGTCGCCGGCGAAGTTGTTCCGCCGCCCGTTGTCGTCGTCGTTGCCGGGGTCGACGTGCCGTAGGCCGGCAGTTGCGAGAGCGGCACGGTCGATACCGGCGTCTCGGTCGAGGTCAGGAGCGAGGCCTCTGAGATGTTGTGCTTCCTGTCGTATGCCTCTCGAGTCGTGATCGAGATTGCCCGCTCGACATAGCTTCGGAAGATCAGCGCCGGGTAGGTGCCGCCGTAGACGGGCTTCCCGCCGTAGACCGTGGCCATCGACCTGGCGTTCTTGTAGTAGCCAACCCAGACCGCCACGGTGATGCCGTCGGGATAGCCCGCCAACGGTTGCGTGAAGCCGACGAACCACGCGTCGGCGTAGTTGGAAGTAGTGCCCGTCTTGCCGGCGACCCAGAAGTTGGGGATGTCGGCGGCGACGCCGGTGCCCTCTGTCACGACCGTCCGCATGATGTTCCTCTCGGTGAGGTCCATGTAGGGCGTGAACCCTGGAACCTGGCGATAGCTCGGCTGGTCCCTGACGACGTATTTGCCCTTGGCTGTCGTCACCGAGCTGATGCCGACCGGACCGGGGCATTCGCCGTTCTTCCAGGTGACCTGGATGCTATAGCCGTATTTTTCCTGCCCGGTCGGGTGGTCGGGCAGCGGCACCGTGCCCGCACAGCCCGCCGATGCGAGCGACCCGCTGACCAGTACGCCGCCGCGCGCGATCGTCGAGTAGGCGTGCGCCATGTCAATCGGTGTCACACCGGTATAGAGGCCGCCGATCGTCATCGACGGATTGGCCGACACGTCGGTCGTGATGCCGAAGTCGTGCGCATAGTTGGCGACGTTCTTCAGCCCGTCGTCGATGCCGACGCGGGCGAAGACGGTGTTATCGGAGTAGGTGAGAGCCGCCGCGAGAGTGCGCTGGCCGACGTAGCCTGCCTCGTCGTTGTGTACCTTGAACGGCGGGAAGCCCTTCACGTACGCGGTCCAGATCTTCGACGGGAATTCGGTGTTCGGCGAGACACCCTCCTCGAGCGCCTTGGCGAGGTCGAATACCTTCCATGCCGAGCCGGGCTGGCGCTCGGCCTGAGTCGCGGTGTTGAACTGTGTGGTGTCGTAGTTGTAGCCACCGAACATCGAGATCACGCCGCCGTTCTGGTTGTTGATCGCGACGAGCGATGCGTCCGGCAGTCCCTGATCGGGCGGCAGGTAGCTCTCGATCACATTCTGCGCCTCGTTCTGAAGCGGCTCGTCGAGCGTCGTGTGAATCCGGTAGCCGGCGGTGTAGGGGTTTTGGGGCAACTCCTTCTTGTCGTCGAGGACCTGCTGCTCGACCCAGCTCGTGAAGTAGCCGTAGCCGGGGTTGCGGGCCTCGTCTCCCGGCGCGACCACGTATTGGGCCTGCGGCAGCGGTGTGGCTTGCGCCACGAGATAGCCACCGGCGCCGTTCAGCGGGATGTAGCCCTGTTTGAGCATGTCCAGAAGCACCTGGTTCCTGCGATGGAGCTCGGGGCCCTGAACCGAGTAGTCCCAGCTCGTCGGCGGGTTGTTGACGAGCGCCGCGAGCAGCGCAGCCTCAGCCGGCGTCAGCTGTTCGACACAGAGGTTCTGCGGATCGCCCGGCGAGTAGCCACAGCCGTAGAGGTTCGAGGTCGGGTCGTTGCCGAAGTAGGTCTGCGCAGCGGCTTCGATGCCCCACGCCCCGTTGCCGTAATAAACGTCGTTGAGGTAAGCACTGAGGATCTGGTCCTTCGTGTACCTGTGGCTGAGCTGGAAGGCAAGGGCGGCTTCGGTGAGCTTCTCGAAGAGAGTCCGGTGGAACGTCGCGTTGTTGATCACCTTGACGAGCTGCTCAGTGATCGTCGAGGCGCCCTGTCTCGTCCCCGAGCCCGTGATATCTGCGAAGAAGGCGCGCGCAAGCCCTTTGATATCGACGCCGGACTCGGTGTAGAAGCGCTTGTCCTCGATTGCGATGATCGCGCGCTTCATCAGCGACGGGATCTCGTTCGGCGGCACGTAGTAGGCGCGATGAAGGTCGTCGGTCATAACGGCCACGCGGTGGCCGTCGTCGTCGTAGATGAGGCTGTTCTGGGGGTTCGACGCGATGATGAAGTGGTTGATCGACGGGAGCTCCGAGGCGACGGCGACAACGAAGCCGAACACCATCGACACGATCGCGAGGACCCCGATCGGGATCATCAGCAGCCGGAGGCGCCGCCAGCGGATGATCCGCGGTGGCCGCGTCCGGCGGGCGTGGCGCAGCGCGCGTCGGTGCTCGCGCTGGTCGAGGGACTTGCGATCACCCGGGCGCAGCGGCACGACGACGCCGCCAGCATCATCTGGCGGGGCGATTCTCGGGAGCCTGGGAAGCTCGGCGTCGCTCATCGTTGGCTTGCACGGCTTGACGCCCGCGCTGGCGGCACATCAGGCACAACCTGCGCCGGCAGGCGGGGCAGCAGAGCGCCCCGCAGGAGGGCCGCAGTCTAGCATTGCGGCCTGTGACCATCGGCGACGCCGAGCTGCTGGCGAAAGGCGCGGTCGAGGTGCTTCCGTCCGGTGAGCTCGAACGCAAGCTCGCGCTGGGTCGGCCGCTTCGCGTCAAACTGGGCATCGATCCGACGGCGCCAGACATCCACCTCGGGCACACCGTGGTGCTCGGCAAGCTGCGGGCGTTTCAGGATGCGGGGCACATTGTCGTCCTGATCATCGGCGACTTCACGGCGCGCGTCGGCGATCCGAGCGGGCGCTCGGAGCTGCGGCCGATGCTCAGCGCCGAGCAGATCGAGGACAACGCGCGCACCTACCAGGAGCAGGCATTTAAGGTCATCGATC
>Ga0302326_10008874_pt1 | contig 22107 bp, 30 predicted proteins | sample Palsa_T0_3_FD_202264 | JGI IMG/M metagenome (GOLD analysis project Ga0302326, IMG submission 202264) | Peat permafrost microbial communities from Stordalen Mire near Abisko, Sweden - Palsa_T0_3 | ecosystem: Environmental > Terrestrial > Soil > Palsa > Peat permafrost | place: Sweden: Abisko... | reverse complement strand
TTGGCCCTTCTTGACGTAGTCTTCCGAACCGCGGAAGCGTTCGGCGAAGCGGCCGTAATCGAAATCGAGCGGCGCGGGGGATGGCCCGGGTGCCTGTGTGGCTGCCGGCGTGGCGGTCGCCATGGCGCCCACCGCGGCGCGCTGCCGGATCACTCGCAACTCGGCATGAATCAGCCGCTCGTATTCCAGCCGAACGCTCTCCAGGTCCGCCCATAGGCGTCTCTGGGTGTTCTCCAGCACCGCTGTAAAGTCCGCGTGCTGTGCCTTCACCTGATCCCGGAAGGTGGACTCGGTAAGGCCCGCGCGATGCTGATAAGCGGCGTTCAGCTCGGCCAGCCCGCGCAGTAGCTTCATTTCGTTGACCATCAGCTTGTGTTCCCACTCCCGGTGCCAATCCACCCAATGCGTGCGAATGTCCTTCAGTTCCTCCAGCGCGGCGGAGCGGCGGATCTCTTCGAGCGCCTCAAGTGTGGCCTGCACGCAAGCCATTACGTTGCGGTTGAACTCCACCTGCTCGCGTACGTGCCAGTCGAGCGCGCGCGCGATGGCCTTCTTCGCCCTTTGCGCCAGCCAGTTCAGCAGCCCGCCAGCGCGCGGATTCACGGTGCCGATGGATGCCACCTTGGCTTCCGCGGCATCCCGCGCGTGCAGCAGCGGCATCAGATCGGGTAGCGCTCCGGCTGCCGCCGGCACGTCGGCATGCCGCGCGCGCACGCGGTCGCGAACCTCCTGCAGAATGGCCGTCAATTCATCGGTGTCCACGTGGTTTGCTCCAACTGGCGGCGATCTTGGAATGCAGTCCGCCGCGCGGCGTGAATTCGCCGGTCACCGTGGCGCTTACCGGTTTGGCGGCCGCCACCACGTCGCGCAGGAACCGGTTCACCACATTCTCGTAGAAGATGCCTAGGTTACGATAGGCCAGCAAATACAGCTTCAAGGACTTCAACTCCAGGCATTTCTTGTCCGGCACATAGCGTAGCGTCAGCTTGCCAAAATCCGGCAAGCCGGTCTTGGGACAAACGGAAGTGAACTCTGGAATCACGACCTCGATCTCGTAATCGGGAAACTGGTTGGGCCACGTTTCGATGGCGGGCAGCGCGGCATCGATTCCGGCCGCGGCGTGTTCGTCTGTATAGGCTCGCTTCATGCTCATGCTTCGGTGGCCACGGCCGGCTGTGCGATGTTCTTAGCCAGCAGGTCGAGGAACATGCCCACGTCCGCGACCACCCCCACCGCCTGCCCCGTGCCGCGATCGCTCACCTTGGTGGCTACCGCGGGGTTGATATCCACGCACACAATCTTCACCCAGCTTGGCAGCATGTTGCCGGTCGCGATCGAATGCAGCATGGACCCCAGGCACAGCACCAGCCCCGCGCCCTTAAGCTGCTCGGCGTAGGCGTCCTGGGCGATGTTCATGTCGGTGATGGTATCGGGCAGCGGACCATCGTCGCGCAGGCTGCCGGCCAGCACGAAGGGCACGCCCGCGCGCACGCATTCGTAGAGGATGCCGCTCGGCAGCCGTCCCGCGGCCACCGCCTGGCGCACGCCGCCCGCATGATAAATCGCGTTGATGGCGCGCATGTGGTTGCGGTGGCCGTGCTCTTCCTGGCGGCCGTCCGCTAGCCGGACACCCAGCGAAGTCCCGAACAGCGCGGCTTCCGCATCGTGTACGCCCAGCGCGTTGCCGCTGAGCAGCGCGTGTACGAAGCCGCCCTGGATCAACGCCGCCAGACCGGGCGCGCCGCCAGTATGCACCACCACCGGACCCGCCACCACGACCACCTTCAGCTTCTGGTCCAGCGTCTGCCGGATCAGCGCCGCGGTCTGCCGCACGGCCGTTTCCACCTGCCGCTCCGAAGAGATCCCGTTGGACATGAAGGCGAACGACAGCCGGTCGCGTTCCTTCGATTCGGGCGCAACGCGGATGCCGCGCATTCCCACCACCGCGCTGTCGCCCGCCCGGATATCGCGCAGGCGGCGGCACCAGGCGCGGCCCTCCGCCACCACGATCAGGGCGTCCATGCGCTGGTTTTCCACTTCGATCCACTGCTGGTTCAGGCGCACGAAGGTGCGGTGATTGGTGGTGGAGTAGAAATCCTCCGGCGCGCAGCAGTCGCGCTCGACGGCGCGCAGGGAGGCATCCCCCGAATCCACCGCCGCGCAGCCCAGCGACAGCAGGTCTTCGAGCAGATGCGCCATCAGCTCGCTCGATGGCGCTTCCACCTTCAGGCGCAGATAGGATGGCTCGCTGTTGGTGCGGCCGATGCGAAACTGTTCCACCTCGAAGCGGCCATGATGCTCCACCACCTTGTCGAAGATGTTCTCCATCACGTGGGAGTCGATCAGGTGGCCTTGCGCTTCGACGACTTCCTGTAGATGCATAAAAGATTTATTGTAGACTGTGGGCCGCGCGCTCCGCTGCCCCGGAGGTTTTATGAGCTACGGGAGATGCTGTCTGCTGGCGCTGGCGGCCGCGCCGCTGGGGCTTTCCCAGCCCAGCGTCGACCAGATTCTGACGAAATATGCGCAGGCTCTCGGCGGACAATCCGCCTATGAGAAGGTTTCGACGCGCGCCATGCTGGGCTCAGTCGAAATCCCGGACGACAACGTGACCGGCGCCGTACAGTTTGGGCGAAAGCCCCGAACACCTTCCGCCTGACCATGGACATTCCCGGCTGGGGCGTGGTCGAGACGGTGCTGGACGGCGCCAACGGCTGGGAAAGGAATCCCGATTCGGGCATGCACGCCATGAGCAAGACCGACCTGGCGGTGGCGCAACGCGACCATGATTTCTATCGCGAGGTGTGGCTCAAGGAACTATATTCGAAAATGCAGACATCCGGGGCGGACAAAGTGGAGGGGCGCGCCGTTTACGCAGTGGAGGCCACGCCGGCCGCGGGTCCGGCCGAGAAGCTGTACTTCGATGCGGAGACCGGCCTGCTGGTGAAACGCGACTTCGAGCGTGTAACGCAGGCATCGTACAATACGAAATGCTGTTGCGGGATCACCGCGAGGTGGACGGACTGAAGCTGCCCTTCACCATCGAGCAGCGCGCACCCGACAATACAATGATCTTCAAATTCACCGAGATCAAAAACAACGCGCCGATCGAGGAGGAGGCGTTCGCCAAGCCGGAAAAATAGAATCATGCCAAAATTCACCCACCGCGTACGGGTGGCGTTCCCCGATACGGACGCTTCCGGACGTATTCATTTCACGGCCATGCTGCGATACTTCGAGTCCGCGGAAATCGAGTTTCTGCGCGCGCTGGGATACTGCTATCGCGACGCGCCGGATATTGGATTTCCGCGCGTGCGGGTGGAATGCGAATACCGCTCGGCGGTGGGCTTCGACGACGAATTGGATATCACGGTGGTGGTGAAGCGGGTGGGCACATCGTCGTATACTTTGGAATTCGGCGCGTTGAAGGACGGGGCCGTCGCCGCCCACGGATCGATTGTGGTGGTGTGCGTGGGAAGGCCAGGGCGCGCGCAGCCGCTGCCGGAGTCGCTACGGAAAGCCCTTACTGAGGCGGCGGCTGCTGCTCGAGTTTAAGCGTTCGGTCCGACAGCTTGCCCACGTAGTGCTGCTGCGCCTCCTGGATGGCGAGGATCTGTGCATGGCTCCGGTCGAGTTGTTCGGCCCAACGGTTGAAGCCGGCGGATTGCTGCACGAGGCTACCGACGGTGTCTGCCAGACGATCAAAGCGGTTTTCCATGGCCCCAAAGCGGCGATCTACCGCGTCGAAGCGCTGGTCTATCCGTTCAGTGAGAGAGGCGATCAGATGGAGGATGTTCTCGGCTGTCCGCCGTTGCTCCTGGCGGACATCGCGCATTTCCGCGCGAATGTCGTCGGCGGTGCTCCGCAGTTCCGCACGAATGGCATCGGCGGCTTGCTGCAAATCTTCGCGAGTGGCGGGTTCGTTCATGGATTGGCCTTCCAATTGTACCAAGCCCACCCGCTGGGCGCGCTTGACAAAAGCCCCGCCAGTGTCCGACAAAGGAATCTCGCATGACTGTGCTGGCCGCCATTTCCGGAATCGTGATCCTGCTGATCATCCTGTGGGATGCCTTCGAGGTAATCATCCTGCCGCGGCGCGTGGCGCGCAAGTTGCGCCTTAGCCGCCTCTTCTATCTGTCCACTTGGCGGATCTGGTCGTGGCTGGCGCTGCACGTGTGCTCCGCCAAGCGCCGCGAGCGTTACCTCAGCTTCTACGGACCGCTCTCGCTGCTGTTCCTGATCATGGTTTGGGCCACCGGGATGATGATCGCCTTCGCCATGGTGCAGTGGTGGGCGGGGCCGCCCAATATGCGCTTCCTCGAAAGCATGTACCTGAGCGGCACTACGTTCATCACCCTGGGGATGGGCGTGCCGCACACCCGCATGGCGCGTGTGGTGCTGATTCTGGAGGCCGGTATCGGCTTCGGCTTCCTGGCTTTGGTGATCAGCTATCTCCCGGTACTGTACCAATCCTTTGCGCAGCGCGAGACCAGCATTCTGCTGCTGGACGCGCGGGCCGGGTCGCCTCCCACGGCCGCAGAGCTCCTGCGGCGCTACGCCACGGGCCACGGGTTGGCGGCCATGAACGATTTGCTGCGGGAGTGGGAGATCTGGTCGGCGAACCTGCTGGAGACCTACATTTCGTATCCGGTGCTGGCGTATTTCCGCTCGCAGCACGATAACCAATCGTGGCTCTCCGCGCTCACCGCCATCCTGGATGTTTGCGCGGTGGTGATCGCGGGCATCGACGGCCTGGCGCCCTGGCAGGCGCGGCTGACGTTCGCCATGGCGCGGCACACCGTGGTGGATCTGGCGCAGATCGTGAATGCGCCGCCGCGCGGGCCGGAGCCGGATCGCCTGCCCGCGGAAGCCTTGGAGCGATTCAAGGTGGGCCTGGCCGCGGCCGGGATCGCGCCCGCCAACGCCGCCGAGTTCGACGCCAAGCTGGCGCAGGCACGGCGGCTCTACGAGCCTTACGTGTTTGCGCTGGCCCAACGTTTCCTCTTGAGCCAGGCCACCTGGATGCGCGTCTCCGACAAGTTCGACAACTGGCGCACCAGCGCGTGGGAGCGCAGTGCCAGCGGTTTGGCGCAGTCGCTGTTCGACGATGGCGGCGATGTGCATACCTGATGGACCCTCCCGCGTACGGGGGTACGAAAAATTGATGTTTGACAATTGGCGCGGGCGCGTTATTATTTGAGTTACTCCCCCGATCGGATCCCTGAAAACCTGTGACGCTAGAAAAGACCATCCTCAATACCGAACTGCCCGGCATCGAAAAGCACGCGCAAGGCAAGGTGCGCGACGTGTATCGCGTCGACGGCCGATTGCTGATCGTCGCCACCGACCGCATCTCGGCCTTCGACTACATCCTGCCCACCGGCATCCCCGATAAAGGCAAGGTGCTCACGCAGCTTTCCATTTTCTGGTTCGACTTCCTGCGGGACGTGACGCCCACGCACTTCCTCACGGCGAATGTGGACGAATATCCAGCGGCGTTGCGCCCATTTCGCGAACAGCTCGAAGGCCGCTCCATGCTAGTGAAGCGCGCCCAAATGGTGGAGATCGAATGCGTGGCGCGCGGCTATCTGGCGGGCTCCGGCTGGAAGGAGTACAAGGCGCAGGGCACCGTCTGCGGCATCCCCCTGCCTGCCGGGCTGCGCGAAAGCGACCGCTTGCCCGCGCCCATCTTCACACCGTCCACCAAGGCGACCACCGGCCATGACGAGAACATCTCGTTCGAGCAGATGCGCGCCGTGGTGGGTGCCGATCTGGGCGCGCGCCTGCGGGATCTCACGCTGCGAATCTACTCGCGCGCGGCAGCTTATGCAGAAACCAAGGGCGTGATCATCGCCGACACAAAATTCGAGTTCGGCTTCGTGGACGGCGATCTGGTGTTGGGCGACGAAGTGCTGACGCCCGATTCGTCGCGCTTCTGGCCGGCGGAAAGTTACCACCCCGGAGGCGCGCAGTTTTCATACGATAAGCAGTACGTGCGCGACTACCTCGAATCCATCCATTGGGACAAGAAGCCGCCCGCTCCGCCGCTGCCGGACGAAGTGGCCGGCAAGACCAGCGAGAAGTACCGGCAGGCATACAGTGTCCTCACGGGCAAGAAGCTATGAACTGGCTGGACATCGTGCTGTTGCTGGTGCTGGCGGGATCGATAGTGACCAGCTTCTCCACCGGACTGGCGCGCGAAGTGGTGGGGCTGGTTTCCATGATCGCGGCGCTGGTGCTGGCCATATGGTTCTATGGCACCGCGGGATCGTTTCTGCAGCCGTACGTCAGTTCGCCGGGCATCGCCAATTTTTGCGGCTTCTTAATGGTGTTTTGCGCCGTGCTGATTCTGGGCGCGATTGTCGGACGCCTGCTGCGGCGAATGATGAAGGTGGCTGGGTTGTCGTTCGTGGACCGGCTGCTGGGCGCGGGTTTCGGCGTGGTGCGGGGATTGCTGATCTCGATTGCCGTGGTGCTGGCGCTACTCGCGTTCACACCGGGTAAGGCGCCGCCCAACGCGGTGGTGCATTCGCGCGTGGCGCCCTACGTGATCGATGCCGCGCGGGTCTGCGCCGCCGTTGCGCCGCACGAGTTGAAGGACGGATTCCGTAAGAGTTACGAACAAGTGAAGACGATTTGGGGCAACGCCCTGAAAAAGGGCATTCGGGCATTGCCGGATGCGGGAAAGGCGTGAGATGAAAGAGAAGTTTGAAGCACTGGTGGAGCATCTGGTCGGCCACGGATTTTTTCTCGAAGAAGTAGTCGAGCTGCTGGAGAGGACCCTGATCGAAAAGGCGCTGGAACGCACCGGCGGCAACCGCTCGGCCGCCAGCAAGCTGCTGGGGATTCATCGCAATACACTGCAACGCAAGATGGCGGAGTATAAGCTGGGACCGCAGAAGCCGCGCCGCAAACCCGTGCGTGCGGAGTCCCGCGCGCGCCGGAAGGCCGCCACCGCGTAATGGATCTGCTGATTTTCGACCTGGACGGCACGCTGATCGATTCCAAACTCGACCTGGCGCATGCCGCCAATGCCGCGCGCGACCACATGGGTATGCCGCCGATCGAGCACGAGCGCGTTTATTCTTATGTGGGCAATGGCGCGCCGGTGCTGATCCGCCGCGTGTTGGGCGCGGACGCTACCGAAGCGCAGGTGCAGGAGGCGCTGGAGTTCTTCCTGGAGTATTATCGCGACCACATGCTGGACTACACGGTGCTGTATCCCGGCGTGCGCGAATCGCTCGACCGGCTGCGGGTTGCGCGCGTGCCAATGGCCGTGCTGACCAATAAACCGGTGAACATCAGCCGCGCAATCGTCGCCGGGCTGGGCGTCGGCGGACATTTCCAGCGGGTATATGGGGGCAACAGCTTCGATTTCAAGAAGCCGCATCCCATCGGCGTCGATACGCTCATCGCGGAATGCGCGGCGGCGCGCGAGCGCACCATGATGGTGGGGGACAGCTCCGTGGATATCCAAACGGCGCGCAATGCGCACGTGAATTCTTGCGGCGTGACTTACGGCTTCCAGCCCGAAACGCTGCGCAGCGTGCCGCCGGATTTGCTGGTGGACCGCATGGAGGATCTGGTGGATTGGGTGATCGGACACGGCTTGCTATCACCATCCGTATAGACGTATAATGATGCTATGAGTGTCAAATTTCAGATTACGTTGCCTGACGATCTGGCGCTGGAGATGAAGCAAGCGGCAACCCGCGAGAAGCTGCCTCTGGCGCAACTCATCCGCCAGACTATGGTCATTCATCTGCGGCAGACAAGATCCGCAAACGGCGGCGACCCGTTCGCCTCAATCACCAACCTGGTGGAAGCCCCCGACACCGACCTTTCGGAGCGGGTCGACGAGATCCTCTACAAATGACCGCGTTTGTCGATACTTGCTTCTACATCGCCCGCATCATGCCGCGCGATCAGTGGCATGAAAAGGCATTGCGCGCGGTACGTCCCGGTATCACCTTCTTCACTTCGGCATTCGTTATCAATGAAACGATCTCCCTCCTCCAGGCGCGCGGATTCTTTTCCGCCGCAGTCGACTTTCTGCGCGAGACCCGCCTCAGCGACAGCGTTTCGATCATCTACCCGGATGCGGTAATGCAATCCGATGGATGGGACCTGTTCGCCCGATGGGGGCCCGCGGGGGCCAACGCCGTCGATTGCGTCAGCTTCGCCGTGATGCGAAAGCTGTCGATTCGCAAGGCGTTTACCTTCGACGAGCATTTCCGCATCGCGGGCTTTGACATTCTTCGCTAACGAGGAACGGTCAGATCTTGGGGCGAGCTACGCTCACCTTCGACAGGCTGAAGCCTGTCCCACCAAAGAGCGGGGCTCAAGCCCCGCGCGGGCTAAAGCCCGCTCCCCAAGCAGGCCATGCTAAATTGAAACTTGTCCCCCACCGCCGGCGAAAAGTTCCAAAAGCTCGTTGACATCATGGCCCGGCTGCGTGCGCCCGGCGGCTGTCCTTGGGACCGCGAGCAAACCTTCGACACCATCAAGCCTTTTCTGCTCGAAGAAACCTACGAAGTCATGGACGCCATCGACGCGCGCGATTGGGCGGAACTAACCGGCGAGCTAGGCGATCTGCTGCTGCAACCCGTCTTCTTATCCGAAATGGCCGCCGCGCAAAACCTGTTTTCGATCGCGGACGCGCTCGACGCCATCAACGCCAAGCTGATCCGCCGCCATCCGCACATCTTCGGCGAGCAGACCGCCGAGACTGCGGGCGATGTGCGCCGCATTTGGGGCGAGGTCAAAGCAGAGGAAAAGAAGCAGAAGGGCGTAAACGATGCCGGGCTGCTCGATTCCGTCCCGCGCGCACTGCCGGCCCTGGTGGAAGCCCAGCAGCTTACCACGCGCGCCGCGCACGTGGGTTTCGATTGGGACAATGCGGAACAAGTCCTCGAAAAGCTGCACGAAGAGATCGCCGAATTCGACGCCGCGCGCCAAGCCGCTTCGCAGGAAGAACTGGAAGGCGAACTAGGCGACATGCTTTTCGTGCTCGTAAACTTGGCGCGTTTCGTCAAGGTGGATCCCGAGCAGGCCCTGCGCAAAACCAACGCCAAGTTCCGCCAGCGCTTCGGTTACATCGAACGCAAGCTCGGCGCGCAAGGCAAATCGCCCGAAGAAGCCACGCTGGCTGAAATGGACGCGCTCTGGGAGGAGGCCAAGCGATGATCGAGCTCCGCGCGTTGACCGAAACCCGCCAGTTTCAGGAAGCCGTCGGGCTGCAGAAGACGGTGTGGGGATTCAGCGACATCGAACTGCTGCCCGTGCGGCTATTCGTGGTGGCCACCAAGGTCGGTGGCCAGGCGTTCGGCGCATATGATGGAAACACGCTGGTGGGCTTCCTGCTGTCCATCCCAGGATTGAAACCCGGCGGCGGATCGTACCTGCACAGCCACATGCTGGGCGTGCTGGCGGAATACCGCAACCACGGCGTCGGCCGCATGCTGAAGCTGCGCCAGCGCGAAGATGCCCTGCAGCGCGGCATCGCCCTAGTCGAATGGACCTTCGATCCGCTGGAACTGAAGAACGCGTTCTTCAATATGGAGCGCCTGGGCGCAGTCGTGCGCCGCTATGTGGAAAATCAATACGGCACCACTACCAGCCCGCTGCATGGCGGATTGCCAACGGATCGCTGCGTGGCCGAATGGTGGCTGGCCAGCCCGCACGCCGAGGCGGTCCTCGCAAGGCGCACGCCGGCACGCAACATAGACGAGCGTATCGAAGTGCCTGCCGATATCGACGCCATCCGCCGCGAAGAACCGCGCCGCGCGCGCGAAATCCAGAAATCGCTGGGCGCGCGGCTGATGAACGGCTTCGACCGCGGCCTGGCCGTGATTGGCTTCGAACGCTCCGAAAGCGTGGGCGCGTATCTGCTCGGGAGGTGGGAATGCGAATCGAACGCATAACCCTCCGGCACATCCGCATGCCGCTGGTACACTTCTTCGAGACCAGTTTCGGGCGCACCACCGAGCGCGACATCATCCTGGTCGAAGCGTCGGGCGACGGCGCTTCCGGATGGGGCGAAGTCACCGCCGGCGAGAAGCCGTTCTATAACGAAGAGTGGACCGATTCCGCCTGGCTGATCCTGCGCGATTATGCCATTCCGCGCGTGCTGGGCCGCGACTTGGCCGGCGCCGACGACGTCGCGCCACTCACGGCGCATATCCGTGGACACAAGATGGCGCGCGGCGGATTGGAAGCGGCGGTGTGGGACCTCGCAGCGCGGCAGGCGGGCCAGCCGCTGTGGCAAACGATCGGAGGCGGCGCGCGCCGCGAGATTCCATGCGGCGTTTCGATCGGTATCCAGGATTCGGTGGAGCAGCTTCTGGAGAAGATCGAGCGCGAACTCGCCGCCGGATATCAGCGCATTAAGATGAAGATCAAGCCGGGCTGGGACGTGGATGTCATCCGGCAGGTGCGCGCGCGTTTTCCGGCGATCAAGCTGATGGCCGATGCGAATTCGGCCTATACGCTGGCCGATGCCGCGCGTCTAAAACAGCTCGACGAGTTTTACCTGATGATGATCGAGCAGCCGTTGGCGCACGACGACATCATCGACCACGCCGTGTTGCAGGCCAAGCTGGATACGCCAATTTGCCTGGACGAATGCATCCGCTCGGCGCACCACGCCGAGCAAGCCATCCGGTTGCGGGCGTGCGGCATCATTAATATCAAGTTGGGCCGCGTGGGCGGCTTCCGCGAGTCGAAGAGGGTCCACGATGTGGCGCAGGCGGCGGGCGTGCCGGTGTGGTGCGGCGGGATGCTCGAGGCAGGCGTGGGCCGCGCACACAACATCGCGCTCTCCACGCTGCCCAACTTCGTGTTGCCGGGCGATGTCTCTGCCAGCCAGCGCTACTGGGCGCGCGATATTATCGCGCCGCCCGTCGAGACTACGCCGCAGGGCACCATCCGCGTTTCCGAAGAGCCCGGCTTCGGCTACGCCCTGGACCGCGATTACATCCGGTCGATCACGGTCCGGGAGGAGTCCGCCGGTTGAGCGGACCCGCGATACTCTACGCGCTCATCTTTCTGATGGTGGCGTTCTGGTCGGGCAATTACATTGCCGGGAAGATCGCGCTGCGCGAGTTTTCGCCGCTGTTCCTGGCTGGGTTGCGGATAGGCATGGCGGGCGTGATGATGTTGCCGCTTTGTGCGTGGCAGCGGGTCCGCGCTACCGAGCCGCGACCGTCGGGGAGCGGGCGCGATATCCTGCAACTCCTTCTCCTGGGCCTCTTCGGCGTAACCCTGAATCAAGTCTTCTTCGTCGTCGGCCTGAGCCGAACCAGCGTGGCGCACGCGGCGATCCTCATCGGGCTGACACCCATCCAGGTGCTGATCATCGCCCGCTTGCGCGGCCAGGAACGCATCACACCGCGCAAAGCCGCGGGGATGGCGATCGCCTTGGCAGGCGTGGCCGTCCTCAAAGCATTCGATCCTTCCGGTGGCGCCGGAGCCACATGGGCCGGCGATTTCATCATCCTGCTGGCCGGCCTTTGCTTCGCCCTCTTCACCGTATTCGGCAAGGAAGTGACCGAGCGTTACAGCACCATCACCATGAACACCTACGCCTACGTGGGAGGCGCCGTGGCGCTGCTGCCTCTAACGCTGTGGGAAGCTGCCCGCCAGCCGCTATCCCACGTCTCCGCGGGAGCCTGGATGGCGGCGGTCTACATGGCGCTGTTTCCCTCCGTGATCGCCTACCTGATTTACTACCACGCTCTCGCCCATATGACCGCATCGCGCGTGTCGGCGTTCTCCTACCTACAGCCGGTGTTCGCCTCCATCATGGGCGTCGCCATCCTGGGCGAGACCCTGGGCCCGCCCGTGATCGCGGGCGGCGCGGTGATCCTAACAGGCGTCTATCTTGCGGAGCGCGGCTGATGGCAGGGTTCATCGAATTGCTGCGCGGCAATCGCAACTATCGTTACACCTGGATCGGCCAGGTGGTCAGCGAAATCGGCGATCACTTCAACAATATCGCCGTGTTCAGCCTGGCGCTGGCGACGACGCGCTCCGGGCTGGTGGTCAGCGGCGTGATGCTATCGCGCGCAATTCCGGCGGTGCTCGCGGGACCCATCGCCGGCGTGCTGCTCGACCGCTTGAACCGCAAGCACGTGATGATCGCGAGCGATGTCATTCGCGCGGTGCTCGCGCTCGCCTTTATCCTGACAATCCGCCGGCACGATACCTGGCTGCTTTATCTGCTCAGCGCCCTGCTGATGTTCGCATCGCCGTTTTTCACCAGCGGACGCTCGTCCATCCTGCCCAGCATCGCCACCAAGGACGAACTGCACACGGCCAATTCGCTGACGCAAACCACCGGCTGGGCGACCTTGACCATCGGCACGTTTCTGGCGGGCGCCAGCGTGGCGAGCCTCGGTTACGAGTGGGCGTTTGTGGGCAACGCGCTCTCGTTCGTCGCTTCGGCGATTTGCATCTCCCGTCTATTTTTGCCCGGCGACGGTTTCCGGCCGAAGCGCGAGTCCCTCACCGAAGCCGACGTGGTGCGCCCCTGGCATGAGTACACCGAAGGGCTGCGCTACATGCGGACCCATCCGCTGATCTTCGGCATCGCGCTGATCGGCGTAGGCTGGGCCTCCGGCGGCGGCGCGGCGCAGATCCTGTTCAGCATCTTCGGCGAGATCGTCTTCAATCGCGGGCCGAAAGGCATCGGCATCGTCTGGGGATGCGCGGGCATCGGCCTGTTAATCGGCGGCTTGGTCGGACACCGGCTGGGCGAGCGCCTCAGCTTCAATGGCTACAAGCGCGCCGTGGTGGTGTGCTACGTGATTCATGGTGGCGCATATGTGCTGTTCAGCCAGATGCGCAATTTCCATGCGGCGCTGTTTTTCATCGCGCTATCGCGCGCGGCCGTGGCGGTCAGCTCCGTGCTGAATTACTCGCAGCTTCTGCGCCACGTCGCCAACGAATTCCGCGGACGCGTGTTCGCCACCATGGAGTCCATGGTCTGGTCTACCATGATGATTTCGATGATGCTCGCGGGCATCGCGTCGCAGTATTACGACCCGCGCGCCATCGGCGCGGTGGCCGGCGTACTCAGCTCGACCACGGCCATCTTCTGGGGCTGGGCGCACTGGACCGGACGCCTGCCCGAGCCCGCGCAAGAAGGCGTAGATCCGGCGGACGTGGAAGTGCATGGCGAACCCAATGTCTAACTTGCAGGACAAAGTGGTATTAGTAACCGGTGCGGCCAAGCGCATCGGCCGCGGCATCGCGTTGCGGCTGGCGCGGGAAGGCGCACGCGTCGCGATTCACTATGGGAACTCGGAAACCGAGGCGCGCGAGACCGCGGCGGAATGCGGAGGCGCGCCGATCTTTCGCGCGAATCTGGAAAGCGTGGCGGAGATCGAGCGCATGTTCGGCGAAGTCGAGCGCACGCTCGGCCGGCTGGACGGCCTGGTGAACAACGCCGCCCGCTTCACGCGCCGCGATCCGCTGGAAGTCACCGAAGCCGACTGGGATTTCATCCACTCGGTGAACTTGAAGGCGGTGTTCTTCTGCTGCCAGAACGGCGCGCGCCTGATGCGCAAGTCGGGCGGCGGCCGCATCGTGAACATCAGCTCGTTGGGCGGGTTGCGGCCTTGGGCGGACCACGCGCATTACTGCGCGTCGAAAGCCGGCGTGATCATGCTGACGCGCGCGCTGGCGAAGGCGTTCGCGCCCGAGATCACGGTGAATTCGGTGGCGCCGGGAGTGATTCCGTTTGGGGCGCTCGACGCGGAGGCCACCCGGATGATCCAGGCGACGCCCGCCCAGCGCGGCGGCACGCCGGACGAAATCGCCGGCGCGGTGGTGTATTTCTTGGCGGCGAGTAACTTTATTACGGGGCAGATTGTGGCGGTGGATGGCGGGCTGAGCCAGCGGTAGTTCAGCCAGGGTTTCATGAACGCGAGAGATAGCGGGCAATTGTTGCCCGTCTTGGGACGCGCCCGGAGCGCGGTAGAATTATTACAGCGGTCGAGGCGCGACATCCGATGAGCAAAGAGCAACTGCACGAACTTGTCAATCGCCTGCCGGAGTCGGAAATCACCCTAGCGGCGCGATACCCGGAGTTCCTGGTCGCGCACGAAGAACAGCCGGTCGCTCCGGAGATGCTGGCGCGCATCGACGCCGCGCGCGCCCACCCGTCGGCCGGCATCCCGCATGAGGAGATCCTGCGGGAGTTTGGTGTGTGAAGCGGTCGTTTGGGAGCCGGCCGCGCGGTCCGACCTACGCCGTCTGGATCGCGACACGGCCATGTGCATTCTCCTTGCGTAGACGCGATATGGCCGCATTGGCGAAGGCGACGCCAAGCAGCTCACCGACCGCGAGGCTGTACAGGCTCCGCGTCGGCAAATGGCGGGTCTTCTTCGACCTGGATACTCCGAACGTGTCCACGGCATTGATAACCGCGGCGAGGCTTACTAGGCGGCCCGTTGGCACATGATGGACTCGCCAACGAGTTCCGAGCGGACGCCTGTTCGCCACGATGGAGTCCATGGTCAGGTCTACCATGATGGCTTCGATGCTACTCGCCGGAATCGCATCGCGGTATTACGACCCGCCCGCGCTCGCGGCGGAGTGCGGCGGCGCGCCGATCTTTAGCGTAAATCTGAAAAGCGTCGCGGAAATCGCATGATCACGCCGGCCTTCGACTCTGGCAGCAGATGAGAACCGTCTTCAGGTTCACCCCAGTGGACGAAATCCCTCGCCTTCGGTGACCTCAGTTGGACGGCCTAGTAAATAGCGCCGCGCGCTTCACGCGCCGCAATACCCTATCCGACGCGCGCGTTGGCCAAGGCTGCGGGCCGGTTCCAATAATCCGAGCGGGGCGAGCGGCGTCAACCTGGTTGCGGCCGAGGTGTTGGACGGATTCATGCTCGGAACCAACGGCTACCTTGAGATCGCCCCTTCGCCGTCTCTGGCTAACCAGAACTTCACGTGGGCGGCCTGGGCTAAGCCCATTGGCGCTGGGCCGAACAACGATTCGACCGGCAGCACCGTGTTGGAGCAGGATATCGACGACTACAACGTCTCCGTTGCGATATACTGGCGCTCCACGGATAACCGGTTTGTGTTCATCTTCGGCAATACCAGCAGTGAGGCGTTCGCTTCCACCGACACCTTCGCCACCGGGGCGTTCTATCATGTGGCGGCCACCTATGACGGCAACGTGTTCCGATTATTCGTAAACGGAATGGCCGAAGGAACATTCACCGAGACGAAGAGCATGCCTTATTCTTCGCCGAACGTCTGGACAATTGGATCTTCGGGGCCCGCTGGGATTGAGGTAGGGTATCCCCGCACGCTGAACGGCATCGTGGACGAGGTGCAGGCATTCAATCGCGCGCTCACTCAATCCGAGCTGCACTCGATTTACAACGCGGGTTCCGCCGGGGAGTACAAGACTGGACCGAGTACCGAACCGCCGGCCGGCGCGGCTCCGTCGGCTAGTGTGAATGCGGCGAGCTATGCCAATCCAGCTCTGCCGAATTCGGGCATCGCGCAGGGATCGCTGTTCTCGATCTTCGGATCGAAGCTGGGACCCTCCACCAGTCCGGCTCCGGCGTTTCCTTATCCACCACGCTTGGCGGCGTGTCGATCAACGTCTATCAGGGCACCAGGTAGTCGCCAATTCCCGTGTTTGTCAGTGGCTCTCGGGTGAATGCGATTATGCCCTCTTCCGCGCCGCTGGGACCGGTCTCAATCACTGTGACCTATCAGGGCAAAAATAGCACGGCGCCGGCCCAGGTGGTGGCCGCGAGTTTTGGGATCTTCACGTTTTCGCAATCCTTCATTCTTGCCGCAGAACCGCCCAAAGATCCGACGTGTCGGCGGTCAGTTTGTCGTCCGGAATGTGCACCTTGCCCCTCCATAGCCCCTCGGACGACGGCCACAACCGATTCCGGACCGGTCCAACGGAGGCCATGGGCCGGCCTCGTTCGGTGACCATGCCTACCGCCCCGCCCCCATCGCCACTTCCCTCACAGGCGACACGAACTCCACCAGCGCCCGCTTAATCTCCGGCGGAATGCTAAACCGTTCGATGTCGCTCAAATCGCCGGCCGCATACTTCACCGCGTCCCCATTCATCGTCACCGCGATAAACAAATGCCGAGTCACTTCGTGGAACAACCCGCGCGGCTCCTGCTTCTCCGCTTGGAAAGTCAGTGCCCGCACCGGCATCTCATCGTCCGCCAAACTGGTCTCATACGCCATCGCGACCTCGGTCGAAATGCGTTTCTCGTAATCGGCTTGGATGCGCCGCGCTTTATCCCGCCAGAAAATCTCCTGGTAGACCAGCGCGGCCATCGCGAACAACAATGCTATTTCGAGCGGCGTCATGTTCGCTCCTTACCCTCGCTTCGCCTTCATCTCGGCCAGCATCTTCTCGATCTGGTCCTGCTTGTCCAGCGCGGCCAGTTGCTCCTCCACGTCGTCCTTGAACAACTCCGCTCTCGCCTGGCTCACCGCCTCGCTATGCCGGACCTTGTCCTTCATCCGATCGAACGTGGCGGCGTTGGACGCGTCGCTGGTGGCAAATTGCGCGTCGGTGGCCTTCGTGGCGGCCCGCGCCCGCCGATGCTGCGCGATCAGCACATCCTTCTTGGCCTCCGCCTCCGCCAGCTTCTGCGCCAGCTTCTGCAAGGCGGATTTCAGGTTATCCACCTGCTGCTTCTGGTCGGCCACCTGTTCCCGGAAGCCATCGCCCATCCGGCGGTAGCTCACCGAGCGCTCCAAAGCCACGCGCGCCAGGTCGTCTTGCTTCTTGTCCACAGCCATCTCCGCCTTGCGCACCCATTCGGCGGTCTTCTCTTCGTTTTCCTGGTGCTTCTTCTCCAGCACGTGCTGATCTGCGATGGCGATGGCCACCTGCGTCTTGACCTGCAGCAGTTGGTTCTGCATATCCAGAATCACTTGCTTGATCATCTTTTCCGGATCTTCGGCCTTGTCGATAAGGTCGTTCAGGTTCGCGCGAACCAGTGTAGAAACTCTTTCCAATAGTGCCATAATCTTTCTCCTTCTTAGTAGGGCCACCCGCTAAGGCGCGTAGCCCCATTCTGACTTCTGACTTCAGACTCCTGCCCTATCCCTTGCCGTCATCCCCGGAAGGCTTGTCTTTGTCCCCGATCTGTCTCACCTTGGCGAACAGGTCGGCCATCTTCATGCCAGAAAGGCTCTCAAACAGCGCGGGAATCTGCGCCGCCATCGCCGCCATGTCTCCGGTGATCTTGTTCATACCCGCCGCGTGGCCATCGCCCGTCGACACGATGGTGATCTTGTCCACGTTGGCCAGCGGCGCGGCCAGCGCGCGCACGATCTCGGGCAAACTGGTAATCAGCTTGTCCACGACCGCCGCCTGGTTGTATTCCTGGTAAGCCTCGGCTTTCACGTTCATGGCGCGGGCCTCGGCATCGCCCTTCTTGAAAATGATCTCGGCCTCGGCTTCGCCCTGCGCGCGAATCGCGGCGGCGTGACCGTCGGCTTCCATCACCAGCTTCGATTTCTCGGCTTCGGCCAGCGTCTCGATGCGCTTGCGCTCCACCTCCGCCGGCTTCAGCACGGTGGCGATCAGTTCGCGCTCGCGGCGCTGGATCTCAGCGTCCTGCACGGCAACTTCGTGCTCCTTTTGCACCTGCTCGATCTTTACCTGCTCCGCGATCACCTGTTGCTGCATGACGTTGGCCTGGATCTCATAAGCCTTGTCGGCCGAAGCCTGCTGCTTCTGCGCGGTTTCCTTGTAGTTGGCCTTCTTGATTTCCAGATCGCGCGTGGCCTCGGCCTGCTTGGCTTGCGAAAGAGTCTCAGCGAGCACCCGCTCCTGGGTGGCCTGGGCCGTGGCCACCGCGGCGGCGCGCGTGGCTTCCGCGCGCTTGATGGCCGTGTCGCGCTCGGCTTCTGCGGCGGCCACATCCGCGTCGCGCTTGATCCGCGCCACGTCCGGACGGCCCATGTTGCTGATGTACTCGTTCTTGTCGCGGACTTCCTTGATGGTGAACGAAATCACTTCCAGCCCCATCTTGTTCATATCGTCGGCGCAGGTGGACCGCATCCGGTCGCCCACCATCTCCGGCTGCTTCACGATCTCTTCCACCGTTAACTGCCCGATAATTCCGCGCAGGTGGCCTTCCATCACCAGCCGGATCAGCCCCTCGCGCTCCGAATCGGTCTTGGTCAGAAACTGTTCGGCCGCGGTCTGGATGGACTCCGGATCGGACTTCACCTTGATCTGCGCGACGGCTTCCACCGTGACCGCCACGCCTTGGCGGGTGTATAGATCCTGCTGCGGCGCCACATCGAACGACATCAGCTCCAGCGACAGGCTCTTGTAGCTCTCCACCACCGGCCAGATCACCGTGCCGCGCCCTTTCACGATACGCGTGCCCTTGCGCCCGTAAACGATCAACGCTTCATGCGGACCCGCCTTGCGGTATAGCCGCGCCAGCATCGAGGCGATCAACACGATCGCCAGAAACATCAACAAAACGATAACCACAAGCATGTCCTTCTGCATACTTCTCCTTTTCAAGACTTTGGACGGCGGGCTTTAGCCGGCGCGGGGCTTAAGCCCCGCTTCCTCCCCCGCCATATCCTCCCAGCGCCTCACATACGCGATGCCCTTCTCATACCGCTGCACCACCACTTCCGTGCCCTTGGGGATGGCCGTCCCATCGTCGCTGCGCGCCCCGGATACCCGGCGCACGCCCTCTTGCGAAAAAACGATCTCGCCCGTGCCGCCCTCGCGAATCGGAATGCTTAACTTGCCCAACACGCCGATCATGTCGTAGTCCGCGGGGTCCAAAGCCTGCTCGCCCCCGGCCAACTTCGCCAGGAACCAGAACACAATGGCCGCGCCGCCCAGCCCGCTCAACAGGGCGATCCCCAGCGCCACCAGGAACCAAACCGCGTAAAAGCGCTCCAACAAATAACCGGTGCCGCCAAACCACGCCAGAAACGCGGTCATCGTGCCAAAATTCAGCCACGGGATGCCTTCCGAATCGGGAGTATGCAAATGCGGCCCATGCACGTGCACGTGCGGTACATGGATGTGCGGCAGATGCAGGTGCACGCTGCCGGTAAGCACCGACAGCAGGCTCAATGCCAGTCCCAGCAAAAAGCAGATCAAGTAGAAATCCGCCCACGTCATTGCGATCGCCTCCCTCGTTTGGATAAAAGCTTAGGCAAAGCCTTGGGCGAAGCTTCCGCCGTCGCCGCCGGAGGCTTCAATACCTGCAACAACCGCTCGGCCAGGCCCGGGTTATCCAGGATCGCGCCCAGCAACACCACACACATGCGCGAATCGTCGTGCTTCGCCACGCGCAGCAGCGCCTGGCTCATGTCTGGGTCGCTGCGGAAACGCTCCGCGCCGTTGATCAGCCACAAATCCAGCTTGTCCTCCAGCGCCCCCAGGTCCGACATCAGCTCTTCCTGATACCCCTCCGGATCGTCCACCAGATAACCCGGATGCACCTTGTAAAACTTCGCCAGCAACATGCGGCTGGAATTGGTCAGGTGCGGCCGCGCGCCGCTCTCGATCTGCGACAGATATGCCTGACTGATGGTTTCCCGCAGCTCCTTCTTGAGCAGGCGCACGACTTCCGCCTGCGTCAGCGCCCCCTGGCGGCCCCGCAGCGCGCCTTCGATTTCCCGCAGGTACCGGAGCTTTTCGCCTAATCTCATATATTGCAGATCGTAATCATCATATAGCAATATGCGATATCGTGTCAAGAGAAATATTTGCCGTGTTTTCAGCTATCATGGAGCCGATGCCGCTTTACATCTTCGCCCGCCTCGATCCCCAGCCCGGAAAAGAGTTACAAGTGCGTGACGCATTGATGCGCGTGCTGGAGCCCACCCGCGCCGAGCCCGGCTGCCTGCGCATCCATGTTTACGCATCGACGCGCGGCCCCGTGGTATTCTTCATCCACTCCGAGTGGATCGACGAGGCGGCCTTCGACGCGCACGTCGAACTGCCGCATACGCAACGGTTCATCGGCGCGGTTGGGCGTCTGCTAACCAACCCTCTGCACGCCGTGCGCACGAAAGAAATTGCTTGAGTAGCGGAATGTGACTCAGGCACGCGCGCGTCAGCGAAGCGTACCGGCATCCCGCGCTCACCAGCGCCGTCGGCCCTACGCACAGGTCACGGCTCCATGAAGGGGACTATCTCCCCGCGTTGAATCTTAAGCCCAAAAAGTAGTTTCTCCCGCGCGTCCCCCCGGCGAATTTCCTCCACCAGGCCCCGTCCGCTCTCCCAGCCCAAGCTTAGGAAGCGAAGCCTCGCCTCAACTGCGCCGCAACTCGCACATGCCTCCTCGACGTCCGTGCGCCAATTGAGAAAGCGCTCGTCGGCGAGCTTCAGGACAAGCTGGAGCGCCCCCCAGGCTGCGTCAGGATCTCCGGAAGTAAGGAAAACAGAATACCAATGCCGGGCTAGGCGATTCTTGCGGACATCCACCCGAAGTGGGCCCAAGGTTTCTTCTTCAACCCACGTATTCTCGACGGCGGCTCTGGACACCAGTTCTTCGAAGTGCGGCGGCGTTATATCGGACAGGCTTGCGAGCGTGAGTCCTTTTGCTCTTCTCCACAGTCGTCCCGCCGAAATTGACTGCTCGATTACTTCATCGAGCCACTCCTGGCGGCCCCATCTGCCGCAAGCCGACGCGACTTTGGCAATCGATGCATCGTTCCAGCATTCGTCGAAGACAATGCCGCGTGCGAGTTTGGATTCGGTGCTATCTCGCGCGCAGAACGCAATGTCGCAGGTGTGGAAAACGATCGGATTATCCCCCCGCCTGTGGAGGACCCTCCAAAGTTGGAGTCCCAAGAGCGAGTTCCGGTTCAATAGCACGCGGCAGATTGGCTCTAGAAAGCTCCCCAGCCGTACACGCACTGAGAAGCCGGCCACGGAATCGGCGACTGCAGGCTGTATCCAACGCTCGACCAGCATGGGATGCTGCTGGTAGAGCAGATCCATCGCCTGAAAGCTAAATCCGCGGCCATACCATTGAAACGCGTCGGTTCGCCACGCCGCTAAGATCGCGTCGGCTGCACGGCGCCGATCTTGGTTCAACTGTCCAACCTTCTCCTCGTCCCAAGTAGAAAGCAACTCCTTCAACTCCGAGCCTGGGTCCGCCGGTGGGCCCGACGTCCAAGAACTCGATCGGTCGAAGCGAATGGTCCGAGAGCCCGACCGCTCGCGTAGCGCGGGCAATCGCTCGCCGCTGCCACTTGGGCTATCGCCTATTGCGATCTCTGGTAGGAGTTCGAGACCGGGGTCCACCGCGGACACGATCCGGCGCCATTCCTCGTCAAGGCAACTGGCGTAGACCGCGATTTCGCCGGGCCGATCCCCGCGCTGCCTAATGACGGAGCCGATCACGGAGGGTCGCAGCCGTCTGGCGACATCTTCGAACAATAGGTGACCTCCGAATTGCGCAAGCAGGAGGCTGAGCCAATGCTCCTCAAACGGACCTGTATCTCTGTCCGCTGTTCTGCCAAGATCAACCATTTGGCGCCCGAGAGATTCGTCATGAGTGAGAACCGCCAACCGCATTGCGCTGGACCGGGCGCGCGGTTCTTCAGAGTCCGCCAAAGACAGCAGGCGGCCACGATCACGCTCCGAGAGGGAGACGCCCAGGTGGGGAAGAGCCCACAGGATTCGATGTAGGGTTGCTTGGTTGGGAGGTTCATGGAGAAGCGTAGTGGCCTCGGTCTTCTCGTCCTGCGGGACCGGAGCAAACCACAGCTCGATGCCCACCGAATCCCATGCGCTTACGGGCCGAGCGATGAACCGCCGGAAGAATTCAGACGAGCTCAGGTGAGGCGCAATTCCGGTAAAGGCGTAGGCCTCGGCGAATTTTCTGGTATGTCGAGGTCCGCTGTGGTCGTCGAACGACCAGTCTGACGCATCCGTGCATAGTTTGGTGATGGCGCGGGAGACCGCGTTCACTTCGGGATCCCCTAGGAGCCTGTCCGAGAAATCCGCAAGATCGAGGGAACAGATACAACGAAATCGGGTGATAATGTTTTTATGCCCAAGGGCTACCGAGCCTACCTGCCCGATCAAGACCTGCTGTTGCCGCCGAG
>Ga0302326_10008873_pt1 | contig 22107 bp, 22 predicted proteins | sample Palsa_T0_3_FD_202264 | JGI IMG/M metagenome (GOLD analysis project Ga0302326, IMG submission 202264) | Peat permafrost microbial communities from Stordalen Mire near Abisko, Sweden - Palsa_T0_3 | ecosystem: Environmental > Terrestrial > Soil > Palsa > Peat permafrost | place: Sweden: Abisko... | reverse complement strand
CACTCCCAATTCGCGCAATGCCCCAACGAATTCCTCGTATAGCGCTTTGCCCTGTTCCGGCGGCGCGGCTTGGATGAAACTCGGCCGCCGCTGCCCGCGCGCGTCGCCATACAAAGTAAATTGTGAAACCGCCAGGACCGCGCCGCCCGTATCCGCGAGCGACTTGTTCATTTTTCCGTGCTCGTCGTTGAAAATCCGCAGATTGAAAATTTTCTCGGCCATTGCGGCTGCGGTGGCCGCCGAATCTTCGCGACCAACGGCGACGAGCGCCACAAGCCCTGCGCCAATCTCGCCCGTCATCGCGCCGTCAACCGTCACACGCCCGCGCGTCACTCGCTGGATCACGGCTCGCATCGTCTGGTGTCGCGCCTCTCCATCAAACCGCCCATTTCTTTTCACCCCGGCAGGATTCCTCGATGAACGGGCGATGAGGCTCGATTCTATTCGCCGCGCAAATCGAAAACAACCTCGACATCGCTGGCCCTGGTTCTCGAATCCACGGAAACTGTGTTAGAAACGAAGTGACTCTCACCCCAGGACGAATTTTGAAACTCGCGCTCATCGGCACGCACGGCGTAGGCAAGACGACGCTCGCCTACGAACTCTGCGCGCTGCTGAAGAAATCGCATCACAACGTCGAACTGGTCACGGAAGTCGCGCGCCAGTCGCCATTCCCAGTGAACGCCGCGACCACCCTCGAAGGCCAGCTCTGGATTCTGCACGCACAGATCGCGGCGGAACTCGACGCCTCACGCCGCGCGCCGCACGTGATCACCGATCGCTCCGTCCTCGATAATTACTGTTATCTCGTGAACAAATTTGGCCACCGGCCGCAGCTCGAAGCGTGGCTCGCCTGGTGGATGAACACCTACACCATCCTCGTTGGCGTCCCTCCTGTCGCGACGGAAATTCCTTCTGACGGTTTTCGCTCCGAAGATCGCGCCTTCCAGCAGCGCATTCACGAATTGCTGACCGAATTACTTTCGTCGCCGCCCTTCAACCAATTGCGTTCGCCGGTTCTGTGGCTGAAGGCGGATGAGCGCGAGCGATGGGCCGAGCGCATCTTCGCAATCGTAGCGCTTTCGCTGACCGACAAAGCTCCTGGTTCGCCGGCCATACCATCCGCTTGCTAAACTTTTGACTTCCTAATGTTAATGCCAACCGCCAACGATCCCGCGCCGCCGTCCCCCTCGCCGACCGCTTCAAAGCACTGGCTGACGCGCGGCGTCCTGGGCCTCGGCCTCGGTAGCTTGTTTTCCGACTGGGGCCACGAAGCCGCTACCGCGATCCTTCCGGCGTTTCTGGCGAGTCTTGGCGCGCCGCCCGTCGCGCTCGGCATCATCGAAGGCGTTTCCGACGGCATCGCCAGCTTTGCGAAACTCGGCGGCGGCTGGATCGCCGACCGTCCGAATCTGCGCAAGCCCGCGGGTGTGATCGGCTACGTGGTGATCGGTTTTTCTACCTTTGCGTACGCGCTCGCGAATTCCTGGCCGGCCATCCTCTTCACCCGCGCACTCGGATGGGTCGGCCGCGCCAGCAGCCCTTCACGCAGCGCGCTGCTGGCGGATTCCGTCGCGCCCGGGCAACATGGCCGCGCCTTCGGTTTTGAGCGCACCTTGGATACGATTGGCGCCGTCCTTGGGCCGCTCTGCGCCACCGCGCTCCTCGGCGTGCTGAGCCTGCGCTCCATTCTGCGCTGGACTTTGCTTCCCGGCCTTGCCGCCGCCACGGCTTTTGCATTTCTGGTTCCACGCGGCCAGCCAGATAGCACGCGCCGAGCCCCCAGTTTCGTTTCCAGTTTCAATCAGCTCCCGAGAACGTATTGGCATTATCTGGCTGGAGTTTTCGCGCACGGCGTCGGAGACTTCGCGCCCACACTTCTTATTCTTCGCGCCGGCCAAATCCTCACGCCGCGTTTTGGTTTCACCCGCGCGTCGACCATCGCCGTGGCCCTCTTCACTTTCTACAATTTGATAGACGCGGTATCGACCTACCCCGCCGGGGCCTTGGCCGATCGTATGAGCAAGCGAGGAATTCTCGCCGTCGGCTATCTTTTCGGAGTTGCCGCATTCGCGGGATTTATTTTCGAGCCGCCGACGATTCCCGTGCTCGCAATTTTATTTGGGCTCGCCGGAATCCACGACGCGATTCAGCAGTCCGTCGAAAAGTCGCTCTCCGCCGAAATTCTTCCGGCCACGGTTCGCGGCTCGGGTTTTGGCGTATTAGCCGCGGTGAACGGAGTGGGCGATTTGATTTCGAGTGTGGTGGTCGGTGTGCTGTGGACGAGCGTCAGCGCCAACGCCGGTTTTATTTACGCCGGATTTTTCACGCTGCTCGGCGCGCTGCTGATCTACTTCTATACAGGGAGACCTTGCGCGGCCGCTGCCTGATGCCGTGGGCGCGAAATCAGCGTCGGCATGGTTTCTTGGCGGCCGCCCGGAGCCGTGCACGCGGGGCCGGCTGGCAACGCGGGCAAAAATGGCTACTGCGTCCCGCGACGATCGCGTGCCGGATCACGCTTCCGCAGCGCGAACACTTCTTCCCGTCGCGTTGGTAGACGCGATGCCGCAACTGGTACTCGCCTTTTCGCCCGTCGGAATCCACATAATCCGAAATAGACGAGCCGCGCAGACGGATCGCTTCGCGCAAAATCTCCTGCACGGCGCGGTGCAGGCGCTTCAACTCCTCGGCGGTCAGTTTCGAGCCCATTTTCCGGGGATGGATTTTCGCGCGCCACAGGCTCTCATCGGCATAGATGTTCCCAATCCCGCGCATCACGCTCTGATTGAGCAACAACGCCTTGATTTGCGTCTTCCTCGATCCGATCCTCGCGCGGAACTCTTCCAGTGAAATTTCCAGAGGTTCGAGGCCCAGCCCTCCGAGTTCGCGTTCCTGTTCGCCATTCGACAGAATCGCCATGCGCCCGAATCGCCGCACGTCGGTGTAGCGCAATTCGCGTCCATCATCGAGCGACAGAAACACGTGGGTGTGTTTCGGAACCGGCGCTTCGGGCGAAAGGATTGCAATCTGTCCGGTCATGCCCAAGTGAATCAACAGCGATAGGCTTTCCGCCGCGCCGTTGCCACTCTGCAGATCGACAACCAAGTTTTTGCCCAGCCGGCGAATCTGCAGAACCGTGCTTCCCGGCAACCGCAATTCCATCGCTGACGGATCATCGATGAAATCGGTCTTACCCAGCCGCACCGCGAGTATTCGCCGCCCAGGCAGAGCTTCGCGCAACCCTCGCGCGACGGTTTCCACTTCAGGAAGTTCCGGCATTTATCACCTAAATTCCTAGCCCCAGAGTCGCCCGGTTGGGCTCTTCCGTTTACTTCGGCGGCTGTCTCTTGCAATGGCGTATGTAAACAACTTCCACTCCGCGGCCGGTGACACGATAGAAAACTCGCAAGGGCACGACCGTCGAGGCTCGCAAGCCAACAAATTCACCCGCGAGTAGCACTCCAGCTTCGGGAAACTGCCGCAGCACACGAAGTCGTTGGACAACAACTCTGTACAAAGGTTCTTCTATTGCGAGCAAATCGTCGCAAGCGTCTCGCGACAGAAATAATTTGCAGGATCTAGTCACGATTCTTGCGTTTTTTCTGCTTCTTCAAAAAGCTTTCAAGTTCGACGCTATCTCCCGCATCGAGCTGCTTGAGCCCTCGGGATAACCTCGTGCGCCAGTCAGGGTAGGATTTCTCATCAATGGGAATGAGGAAGTTTTCAAAATCTTCCGCCGGGACAAGAATAACAGCGGCTCGTCCACGTTGCGTGATTACGAGAGGCACTCCCGTCTCTCGAACCCGGTTGACGTACTTCTTAGTCTTTTGCTGCAGATCAGTGATTGGCACGATGTTTTGCATAAAGGAGATCCCTCGCCCTAAGTGTAAACCCGGGTTTACACTGGGGTCAAGTCAGCGACCCTAGACTCAGGTCTTAGTTTCTGCCAAACAGGGGGAGAAAAGCTACGGCAGTGGAATTCCGGGGGACGCGACGATTCCCGCCATGCGCAGAATCTCGGAATATTCTTCTTCGGTGAGCGGGCAAATCGTCATACGTGTGTTTTTCAGGAATTTGATTTTGCGCAGCGCCTTATTTTCGCGCAGTTCGGCGAGGGTCACCTGCCGCGGCAGGCGCTCGATGGCGCGCAGGTCCATCACCATTTTCTTCGTATCGCTCTCGTGCGGGTCGGGGTAGGGATCCCGGCTGACCTCGGCCAGCGCGTAAATGGCGTGTTCCGGCTTTCCGTGGTACGCGAGAGCCCGGTCGCCCCGCTGCACCGCCTTCAACTGCCGAAGCGAATCCGGGCGGTGCCCGGCGTGCCGCCACATTTCCTTACCCTTCACGAACAGGGTATCCCAGTGGTACACCCTCGGGTCCACAGCCAGGAGCCAACGCCTTGGTTTAGTAGGTGGTTGCGTCATTCGTGGGCAAATCTGCCGCGCGAACTATACATTGAAGCGGGAAAAAATGGCGAACTTTGTGTGGGGATTTTTTACAGGCGGTACCGGAGTTGAACGTGGCGCGCATGGAGCCAGCTAAGTCCTTCATCAGCCAATATCTACGAAGACGTCTTCCCCGCGGACCTCCACCGGATAGCAGGCCAGGGTTAGCGAGGCGTTGGTCAGCAATTGACCATTGGTCACGTCAAACTGCCAGCCATGCCACGGACACGTAACCACTTGCCGGTCCAGCTCCCCTTCACCCAGCGGACCGCCTCGGTGCAGGCACACATTGTTGACCGCAAAGAACTTGCCTTCGACATTCGCGAGCGCAATTACCTTGTCTCCGACCTCGAGCTCCCGGATCGTCCCCGGTGAAACTTCATCCTTGGCGGCCGCTCGCAAGAATGCCATCAGCGCTCCTTCAATACGGGTCCCTTCTCGCTCGCTAGACTCGTTCCGGAAGACTTGCTTTCTTCGTCCCATGCACCAGCAAAGCGCCGATCGCGCGGAACGCTGCCAACTCGTTCGCGTCCCGGAACCAACGGCCTGTGTACACTTCGGGCGCCGGCGTGGGGTCGGGAATCAGCCGGTGCGCGACATCGGAGAATCCCGCGTCGCGGAATAATTTTTTCCATTCCTCGGCGGAAAGCAGGTGCGTGGGAACCGCGAGTTTCGGTCCCCACTGCTGGCAATACGGATTATCGCGGTAATAATTGATGAGCGTCCAGGCCGACCCGCCGTCGGCCGCCACGCGATGCAGTTCGCGCACGCCTTTCGCCGGATCAGGCCAGTAATAAGAAGATTCCACGGTGATGATGCGATCGAAAAAATTCTGTTCCCAGGGAATCCGGTCAACGGAGCCGACAACGAATGCCAGATTCGCCTGCTGCGCGCTGGCTTGGCGCGCATGATGAATCATCTCATCCGAAATATCCATGCCGACCACGCGCCCGCGCGGCACACGCTTCGCTAAAATTCGCGACAACCATCCCGCGCCGCAGCCCACATCGAGAATGTTATCCGTCTCCCCAATCTGCATCAGTCCAAGCGCCGGCTTGACGATGGGCCAGTGCTCGTGCTCCATCGATTCGCCTTTGCCATCGGTGGCCCAACGGTTGAATTCCTCGCGGAGAACTTTGTCGGATTCTGGGGCGGACACTTTTGCGGTTCTTCCTTTCCGCAGAGCGGCAGGGACTTAGAGACTGTCTCATAAATCTTGTGGGATGGAAAAGCGTGTATTGCGGCCCGGGAATTGGTGGGTGCGGGCACGATGCGGGCTGCAAAATCTTTAGACACAGGGCATAGTGAGAAAAGCGGGAGGACACTGAGACCGCGAAGCAATCCGCCGCGGTTAAATCGGGCGGCCGCAGGCGGCGCAATAGCGGCCGTTGGGTTGCGCGAGCGCGCCACATCGGCTGCAGAAGTGCGCGCTCGAATGGCCGGCGTAGGCGTACACGGGCGTGCCGGCGACTACCACGGGGATGTAAGGTTCGGCGGCACACGCCCAGATGAAGGCGGCGATCCAACCGATGAACGTCCAGCCCAGGAAGAAATTGAAGAGGAAGATCGCGGCGAAGTTACGGCGATGCCGGGCCATGATCGACGGCAGAAAATACAGCAGCACGACGCAGAGCAAAGACAGCATGTTGTCGCCTCCGCTTTAGAACACGCCCCGCAACAAGAAGCACTTACATATCCTGATACGCATGGCAGGCCTGGATTGTTTCACCCTTCCCGATGCGGACCCACCCGCCGCTGTCGTGCTTGAAGCGACGATCCGTCATGCGCCTACAATCCGTACACCACTTGCCCGCTGCCCCCCGGAAAACCGGCTGCACGTTGGCATCGCGGCGTGAGAACTGGCGTACACGCAAGCCCGACCTTACGGAATTTCAATTGCGGCGGGCTTCTCGATCTTCGTCAGAAGCTGCGCGAACTTCACTTCGCGCTCTTTCTGATCGAGCCCGTTGTAGCCGTCGGCAATCTGCGTGGTATTCATCGAGCAGAATTTCGGGCCGCACATCGAGCAGAATTTCGCTTCTTTGTATGATTCGTCTGGCAGCGTCTCGTCGTGCATCTTGCGCGCGGTTTCCGGATCGAGCGAGAGCTCGAACTGTTTGTTCCAGTCGAAAAGAAACCGCGCATAGCTGAGCGCGTCGTCGCGATCGCGCGCCCCGGGCCGGTGCCGTGCAATATCCGCGGCGTGCGCCGCGATTTTGTAGGCGATCACGCCCTGGCGCACGTCGTCCGCATTGGGCAGGCCGAGATGCTCCTTGGGCGTCACGTAACACAGCATCGATGCGCCGTGCCAGCCAATCATCGCCGCGCCAATCGCGCTGGTGATGTGGTCGTATCCCGGCGCGATGTCCGTGACCAGGGGCCCGAGCGTGTAAAAGGGCGCTTCGTGACACATCTCGTTTTCTTTTTTCACCTGCAACTCGATCTGGTCCATGGGAATGTGCCCCGGGCCTTCGATCATCACCTGCACATCGTATTCCCACGCCTTCTTCGTCAGCTCGCCGAGAACCTTCAATTCCGCGAACTGCGCTTCGTCGCTGGCATCGTGCAGGCAGCCGGGGCGCAAACCATCGCCCAATGAAAAGCTTACGTCGTGCTTCTGGAAAATCTTGCAGATCGCGTCGTAATTCTCATACAGGAAATTCTGCTTTTTGTGGAAGCTCATCCACTGCGCCAGCAGTGCGCCTCCCCTGCTGACGATTCCGGTGATGCGATTCCGCGTCAGCGGCACGAATTCGCGCAACACGCCTGCGTGGATCGTCATGTAATCCACGCCCTGCTCGGCCTGCTCTTCGATCACTTCCAGCAAAATCTGAATCGTCAAATCTTCCGGACGCCGCACCCGCGAAAGCGCCTCGTAAATCGGCACCGTGCCGATCGGCACGGGCGACGCGTTGATGATCGCCCTGCGGATCATCGGAATATCGCCGCCGGTCGAAAGATCCATCACCGTGTCCGAGCCGTAGTGCACCGCGCGATGCAGCTTTTCCAATTCGGCATCGACATCAGAAGTTGTCGCGGAATTTCCGATATTCGCGTTGATTTTGCAGAAGAATGCGGAGCCAATCCCCATGGGCTCGAGGTTGCGGTGGTTGATGTTCGCCGGGATGATCGCGCGGCCGCGGGCCACTTCGTCGCGCACCAGTTCCGGCGTCAATTTCTCGCGCTGCGCCACGTACTGCATTTCTTCCGTGAGCACACCCTTGCGCGCGTAATGCATCTGCGAAAAATTGCGCACTCCGCCGTTCATCGCCGTAGCGCGCTTCTCAACCCACACATCTCGCATCGCCATATCAGCCCCCGTATGCTCCGAACGCCTGCCGCGAATTAAAGTTTTTAATGCCGGAAAATCCAAAAACCAAGCTCGCGAACGCCACCATTATCGCACCGCGCTATCGAAGCGGCAATCCATGAAGGCGTTCGCGGTCGCGCCACCATGCTTTGGGCATTTCTCTACGAACCTGCCGTAGAATAGCGACGATGCTCTCGACTGCGGAAATCGCCAGGCTCCGAATCGTTCTCGTCGATACCCGGAATCCGTTGAACATCGGCGCCTCGGCGCGCGCAATCAGCAATTTCGGCTTCACCCACCTGCGCCTCGTCCATCCTTATGATGTCGCGTTTCAGGGCGCGCGCTCCGCCGTCGGCGCGGCAAGAATTCTCGAAACTGCCGAGGTCTTCGAAACTCTCACCGAGGCCGTCGCCGACTGCACGCTCGTCGTCGGCACGACGGCCGTCGGCCATCGCGAGTTGCACCTGCCGCTTCGCCGCCTCGAAGCCGGCGCTCGCATCATTCACAAACATCTGGCGCAACTGCACGCCGCGCGCAAACCATCTCGCAGAAAACAAAAGCCGGCCACGCACGAACTAAATCGCGTCGCGCTCCTGTTCGGCTCGGAGAAATTCGGCCTTTCGAACGAGGATCTCAGCCACTGCCACTGGCTCATGCGCATACCCACCCGCGAGGAACACATCTCCATGAATCTCGGTCAGGCCGTGGCCATCTGCCTCTACGAACTCATCCGCGACGCCAAATCCATCGCGAAATTCGAACGTCTGCCCGAAAAAGCAATTCCTGCAAACGCCGGCGAAGTGGAGCGCTTCACCAACGTGCTCACCGAAGCGCTCAGCCTCAGCGGCTTCCTCGACCGCCGCACCGTCGCGGACGCAGACGATAGAATCCGCCGGCTCGTCCGTCGCCTCAGACTTCCCCAGCGCGACGCCGACATGTGGACCGGCATCATGCGCCAAATCGTCTGGAAGCTGAATCATCCCGCAGCCTCGAAACCTAAATCGTGAACGGTTTCCGCGCGCACACGGTTCCGAATCGCCAAACCTAGTCTTTAACGCCGTTTACGAGCAACTCACGAGGGCTTCCAACCTGTCGGAATTCCCGGTCCCGTGATAGACTCACGTCCAGAGGTGCCCAAATTTCCACGTACTTCGTCCATGTTGTTTTGGCTATTGCTGCGATTCCGTCTATCTACTATCTCTTAGCCATCTATAGCACCATCCGGTTCTACACCGGCTCGCGGCTCGCAAGCGCCAAGCAGCCAGATTTCACCCCTCCCGTCAGCTGCTTGAAACCAATCAAAGGTTTGGACGTCGACGCCTATGAAAACTACGCCAGCTTCTGCCGCCAGGATTATCCCGACTACGAAATCCTGTTTTGCGTAGATCGCGACGACCCCGCTCTGCCCGCAATCGAAAAATTAATCGCCGATTTCCCCAAGTCCCGCATCCGCGTCTTGTTCGGCTCCGGCCGCGACGCCATCAACGATAAAGTCGCGCGCCTCGTGCGCCTCACCACCGAAGCGCAGCACGATATTTTCGTTATCACCGACGGTGACGTCCGCGTTCGCCCGGACTACCTGCGCAGCGTCGTAGCCCCGTTCCGCGATCCCCAGCTCGGCGCCGCCACGTGCCTCTACGTGTCGACAAAAGAAACGACCTTCCTCGAAGAGCTGCAATCCATCTCCATGATTTCCGATTTCTTCGCCAACGTACTAATCGCCCGCCAGCTCGACGGCGTGAAATTTACTTTCTCGCAATCGATCCTCACCACCCGCAAAAATATCGAAGGCTTCGGCGGCTATCCCGTGCTCGAAAGCCGCCCCGCCGACGATCTTTATATCGGCCGATTCGCGGCCGAGCAAGGCCTCGAAACGAAATTGCTTCCCTACGTGGTCCAATCCGTAGCCGATTTCCGTTCCCTGAGAGATCTTTTTTACAAACGAGTTCGCTGGGCCACCGTGCAGCGCCACATGCGTCCTTGGGGCCATGTGGGATTGATCTTCACCTGGGGATTGCCCTGGGCTCTGATCGCCATGACCGTACATCCCACCATCGCAACCGCCGTGGCGTATCTGGGCGGTTATTTGGCCTTCCGCTTCGCGATCACCTGGCTCATCGGCGTGTGGGGCATGAAGCAAAAAGGCCTTTGGAAAAAAATGCCGCTGATTCCTTTGTGGGACGCGATGGCCTTCGGGATTTGGCTCGTCAGCTTTGGGCAAAAAGTTATTCGCTGGCGCGGCGTGAATTACCGCCTGCAGCAGGGCACTCTCGTCCCCCCGGCGCGCGGCACAGCACCCGGGTCTCCCCACTAAAATTCGCAGAAGGAAAATCACATGAAGTCTTACCTGGTTACGGGAGGGTGCGGCTTCATCGGTACCAATTTGATTGCGCGCCTCGCCTCGCTCGGCCATCGCATTCGCGTCCTGGACGACCTCAGCATGGGCAAACGCGAAGATATCGAGCATTACGGCGTTGATCTCCAAATTGGTGACATCCGCGACCTCTCGGCTGTCAAGAAAGCCTGCGCAGAGATCGATACAGTCGTGCATCTTGCGGCGCACACGCGCGTCATCGAATCCGTCACCGACCCGGAATTGAATTTCACGATCAATGCCGCCGGGACCATGAACGTCCTGCTCGCCTGCCGCGACGCAGCTGTAAAGAAAATGATTTTCGCCTCCACCGGCGGCGCAATCCTCGGTGAGCAGGAACCGCCCGTTCACGAAGGCATGGTGCCGCGCCCCGTTTCGCCGTACGGCGCGGGCAAACTTGCCGGAGAAGCCTACTGCTCGGCGTTCTTTGGCTCCTACGGTTTGAATACCGTTGCGCTGCGTTTTTCCAACGTCTACGGCCCCTTCTCGTATCACAAAGGCAGCGTCGTCGCTCAATTTTTCAGGAACCTGATGCAAAAACAGCCGCTCATCGTCTACGGCGATGGCCAGCAAACCCGCGATTTCGTTTTTGTTTCCGATTTGGTCGAAGCCATCATGCTCGCCGACAAAGCGGATGCGGCCGGAGAAGTTTTCCAGATCGCCTCCGGAGTCGAAACGTCACTCCGCAGCCTTCTAGCCACCATGAAAGAAGTTCTTCCCGGCGTCTCCATCGACGTCCGTTACGAACCTGCGCGCGCCGGCGAAATTTCCCGCAACTATGCCAGCATCGAAAAAGCGCGCCGCATGCTCGGCTTTAACCCGCAGACCAAACTGGAGCAAGGCCTGAAAGACACCTGGAATTGGTTTCAGCAAAACGCGAAACAGGCAGTTTAATTTTTATTTCTGTTCGTAACGCACTGAGGGACTCGCGGCGGCGTTGTGTTCCGGTTTAGAAGTTTCCTGCCTAAATCAATCCAACACTCACTGCATTGCCAAGCTGGAGCGCAATCATCGCGGTCACTCTCGCGCCTGTACCATCCGAATGTAATTTCAAATTGCCGCCAAGATAGCGGATGCGCTCTTCCATCCCGCGAAATCCAACGCCACTCGGTCCTCTGGAATTCAATCGTAATTTTTCGACGGGAATTCCTTTGCCCGTGTCCTCCGCCACAATGGTCACCTGCTCGTTTTCCTGCACGATTCGTATCACCCCCCGTCTTGCTGCCCGAATGGCGATGAATATTCGTCAGGCATTCCTGCACGATTCGGAATATCGCCGTTTCCAGTTCCGTAGAGAGCCGCCCGAAATCCGTGGCAATCTCCAGGTCTACTTTGATCTGGCTGCGTTCGGAAAATCCTTCCACGTACCAGCTAAGGGCGGATCGCAGCCCTAATTCGTCGAGCAGCGGCGGATGCAGCAGGCAGGAAATCGTCCGTATCTCCGTGCTTATTGTCTCCACCAGCGCCGCATTCTCCGCCACCGCTTTCGCGCCGCGTTCGTCCAGCCGACTTCGCGCATCGGCGGCATCGCGTTCTCGCGCAGCCGCCGCACCCACACCCGCTCCGTATAATAAATGTGCCGCAGCGTTTCGAGCACGCTGCGATGCGACGCGCCGAGATCGCGCGCCAGCTCTTCCGCGGTCAGCGCGGAGCACGGCTCCAGCAACACCTGATTCGCCCACGCCGAATAATCCAGGTCCATAAGCAGCGCTTCCTTGGCGATCGACATGGCCCGAGTATAAATCAGCCCAGGCGCAAATCAGCTCCAGACCCGCCGGAACGCCCAGATCTTCCGTGCGGCCCATCCTTCCCGGATTTTGGGAAGGGGTGGGCGCATTTGACTTCCGCCATTTGACCGCGCACGTGCGCGCATTAACTTGCGCCCGGCAATCTTTGTAGGTATGGGCCTCAGACCGCCCCGCCTCAGCCTGGGTCTTAGGTTTTCGACAGCGGGCCAGACTTTGGCTCGACGGGAGACCTGCTTCCAAACGCCGTGGAATTTAGCGTTCGTGTTCACCCCCAGCCTACTCCCATCTTTTCTACGCCTTATCTCGTCAGTATTTCTACGAATAGAAATCAAATTCCAACTCTGTTAGCGTCAGTCGGGGCACTCTTCAGCCCCCATAAGGACGCAACATGCAGACGGCAGCGCCGGAACAATTCGGGAGCGCAATCAGAATGCGTCTCGCCACGCATTGCCGCATCCACGGAAGCCCAAGGCCCGCGCCCTCGGCAACAAATTTCATTTCTAATCGACAACTCGCGCGATTAGAAACCACATCCAACCCCCAGAAAACAAAGGCCCGCCGTGAATTCTAATCGACAATCTGTACGGTCTCCCGGCGTCGCGTGGCCGCGCCTCGGCGGCCGCTTCCCCCATGCCTCCACGGTTTCTAATAGCAACACGGCCGAATTCAAAAATCGCCGCAACCAACTGAGAACAAGCAACGTAGCATTTTCTAATAGCAACAATAATTCCGGTGTTGCGATTAGACTAGCCCCCCGCCGCGACCCGCGCATCCGCCGCTTTCCGAGCCGCACGCCTTTCATGTATTCTGCTTGCCCTATGCTCGATCTTGGATATGTACGCGACCATCTCGACGCCATCGAAAAAATGGCGCGCGATCGCGGCGTGACGCTCGACCTCGCCCCGTTCCGCGAAATCGATACCGAACGCCGCCAGCTGATTTTCTCCACTGAAAAACTCAAGGCCGAGCGCAACAAGGCGAGCGAGGAAATTCCGCGCATGAAGAAGGCTGGCGAGGACGCCACGGCTCTGCTCGCGCACCTGAAGGAAGTCTCCGACACGGTCAAGAGCAACGACGCGCGCATCGCGGAACTCGACGAACGCCTGAAGAATTTCCTGCTGATGGTCCCGAACATTCCGCACTCGAGCGTGCCGGTGGGAAAATCCGCGGCCGACAATATCGAAGTGCGGCGCTGGGGCGCGCCTCCGCAATTCGGTTTTACGCCCAAGCCTCACTACGAACTCGGCGAAGGCGCGGGAATTCTCGATTTCGAATCCGCCATAAAAATTGCCGGCTCGCGTTTCGCGGTCTACATCGGCCTGGGGGCGCGGCTGGAACGCGCCATCGCGAATTTCTTCCTCGATATGCATACCCGCGAACACGGTTACACCGAAATTCTGCCGCCGTTTCTGGTCAATACCACATCGCTGACCGGCGTCGGCCAGTTACCGAAATTCGCCGCCGACATGTTTCACCTCGAAGGCACCGACCTGTGGCTCACGCCGACTTCCGAAGTCGAGCTGACCAGCCTGCATCGCGATGAGACCATCGATGAGAGCAGGCTGCCGATCAAAGTCTGCGCCTGGACGGCCTGTTTCCGTTCCGAAGCGGGCGCCGCCGGACGCGACACCCGAGGTCTGAAACGCCAGCATCAATTCCAGAAAGTTGAGATGTTCAAATTCACGCGACCGGACACCAGCTACGACGAACTTGAAGCGCTGGTGCAAAATGCGGAAGCGGTTTTGCAGCGCCTCGGGCTGCATTATCGCGTGATGCAGCTCTGCACCGCCGATATGGGATTTGCGGCCGCAAAAACCTACGACCTCGAAGTCTGGCTACCGTCCGCTAACGAATTCATGGAAATTTCTTCGTGCTCGAACACCGAAGCGTTCCAGGCGCGCCGCTCCGGAATCCGTTTCAAACCGAAAACCGGCAAGAACGATTTCGTGCATACGCTGAACGGTTCCGGGCTAGCCGTGGGACGCACCTGGATCGCCCTGGTCGAAAATTTCCAGCAGCCCGACGGCTCAATCTTGATTCCCGAGGCCCTCCGCCCCTATATGGGCCTCGACCGCATCCCCGCGTCGCCAAAAATTTAAAACGAAGGCGGACGTTTGTACGGAGAGTTGGAGTTGGAATTAGGTTTGGATTGGGATTTGGTTTCGAATTTGAATTTGTTCTGATTTTGTTTTTGACTTCGACTTTTTGCTCTCAGTTGTCATCCCGAGCGAAGCGAGGGATCTCTCTTCAATTGAGCCCGTGCTAGGTGAAAACCGCGGCAGGACGGCTTACGAAACGGGCCCAACCAGAATCATCGGCCCGGTCGGACCAGGCATTCCGCCAGCGGGTTCGAGCGTCACCGCAAAAGCTTTCGCTGCAATTCCGGCGGGAACTTTCACCATCATCGAATTCATTTCGCCGCTCACCGGATTGAAAACGCCGGCGCTGATCGGCGCCCCGTTCATCGGCACCAGCCACAACTGGTAGCTCTTGTCGGAGGCCACCGGCGCCAGGCGGCCGTTGTACACGAGCATCCCGCGCCGCGAATTATAAAGAACGCGCGCGGTTCCCTGCGGCTGATTTTTTTGCACCGCGAGCGATACCACCACCGTATCGCGCGCGCTCATTAACTCGGCTTCTTCGTGGGCCTGCGCGATCTTGCTCGCCTGCTCCTGGATCGTTCCGCGCAGCGCAGCGATCTGGCGCTCGAGTTGTCCATTGTGCAGCCACAGCAAAAGCGCCGCGAGCGCAAACGCTCCGGCCAGGGGCAAGAGCAATCCCCACCAGCGCGCGAATATTCCCTCCGAGCTTTCCGGCACGATTCGCGCCGAACTTGCGTTGATCTCTGGAGTTGTAGCCGCAACCTGTCGCATCAATCGCTCTTTCACGCCCGGCGATGGCAATGTCGCGGGAGCCGCAAAAGCCAGCATCGCGATTCGGCCGTTGGCCTCGGCGAGCTTCTCCTTACATCCCGCGCAAGACGCAAGATGGCTTTCGAACGCTACCTTCTCGTCGCCATCGAGCGCCCCGAGTGCGTAGAGGTCGAAGTCTTCTTCCCGAGTTGGATGCGTGCCGCTCATATCTTGAAATTTCGTTTCAACGTCTCGACCGCGGAGCGAAGCCGCGTTTTCACCGTTCCTAGCGGGTCGCCGGTTCGTTGTGCGATTTCGCTGTGGGTCAAACCTTCAAAATACGCCAGCTCGATGGCCGCGCGCTGCTCCTTCGGCAAATTATCCAGCGCGCCTTTCACCTTGCCTATCAATTGCTGCTGCGCGATGGTGCTTTCCAGGGTGGCGGGAAGCACGATCGTATTTTCCAGCAACGATTCGCCGCTCGCGGGATTGTGCCGGCGTAAGCGGGAGATGGCTCGGTTTCTGGCTATGACCAGCAGCCAGCCTGGCAACGAACCACGCGAGGGGTCAAACTGCGCCGCGGTGCGCCACAGTTGGTAAAAAATATCCTGCAAGATCTCTTCGGCGGCCTGCGTGTCGCGCAAAATGCGATTCAGGACGGACGATAACATTCCCGAATAGCGATCGTACAGCGCTGCCAACGCCGACTCGTCACGCTGAATGATGCGTGCGACGAGTGCCGCGTCAGAGGCTCTCGACTCCGTTCCTGTCTCCCCAGTCACGAAGAAGTGCGGCTCCTTCTTAAATACGCGAACGGGCGGTGCGCGGATTGCGCCGTTGCAAGAGGCATGTCGTTAGGTACAAAGGCCATCGGTATCAAAGAATCTGGTCCGCGCGAAGCGTAGCGTGTTGACGCCATTGGGGTCAACGAACAACTGCCGGGATCGATCCTGAACGAGAAGCCAAGCTCTTGCGGGGCGCGTTTGTCGCAGCCGCCCGAGCCATTGCTAACACGCTTATAATCAATGTAATACAACGTTGGGCCGCGCAAATTCGCCCGCGGTTTCTTAAGGCGCATTGACGGGATGTCACGCCTTATCAGCGCTTTCCATTGACTTCCCGTACAGCTTGACTAAACTTCGATTCGCCAAGCACCGCAGAGATGCAAGTCGGGCTAGGCTTGGGCGACGGCCGACTTTTGCCGCGTCAGAAGAGGAATATTGAATGGCTATTGTCGCAAAGCCGGCGAACACTCCACCGATTCCCCGAATCGCACCGCGCGAGGATTTGAATCCTTATCGCATCTCGCAAATCCAGTTCGACATCGCGGCTGAATATTTGAAGCTCGATCAGGGACTGCGGCAGATTTTGCGCGCGCCGAAGCGCGTGCTCGAAGTTTCCGTCCCGACGAAAATGGACAACGGGCAAATAAAAGTTTTCACCGGATTCCGCGTGCAGCACAACGTGGCGCGGGGCCCGGCCAAGGGCGGAATTCGGTATCATCCGGCCGTCACGCTGGACGAAGTGAAGGCTCTGGCGATGTGGATGACCTGGAAAACCGCGACGGTAAATATTCCTTACGGCGGCGGCAAAGGCGGCGTGATTTGCGATCCGAAGCGCATGAGCAAATCAGAACTCGAACGGATGACGCGCCGATTTGCTTCGGAAATTCTTCCGATCATTGGTCCCGAGCAGGATATTCCCGCGCCGGATGTTTACACGGATTCGCAGACGATGGCGTGGATCATGGATACCTATTCCATGACCAAAGGATATTCGTCGCTGGGAGTGGTAACCGGAAAACCGATTTCGATCGGCGGATCGGAAGGAAGAAACGAAGCGACGGCGCGCGGTTGCCTGATCGCAGTGGAAGAAGCGTGCAAACTGAAAAAACTCGCGCTGCGCGGGGCGAGCGTCGCGATTCAGGGGTTCGGCAACGCCGGATCGATCGCGGCGAAACTTTTTGCGGAGAAAAAGGCACGCGTCATCGCGATCAGCGATTCGCGAGGCGGTGTTTTCAATTCGCGCGGAATCGATCCGCTGAAAGCGATGCGCTACAAGGAACGTTCCGGCACGGTGGTGGGCATGCCGGGAACTTCGCGCATCTCGAACGATGATTTGCTGGCGATGAAATGCGACATTTTGATTCCCGCCGCGTTGGAGAATGTGATCACCCTGAACAATGCCGACCAGATCAAGGCCAAAATTATCGCGGAAGCGGCCAATGGGCCGACGACTCCGCATGCCGACGAAGTCCTCGCGCGAAAAGGGATCATGGTGATCCCGGATATTCTCGCCAATTCCGGCGGGGTTACGGTCAGCTACTTCGAATGGGTGCAGGATTTGCAAAGCTTCTTCTGGTCCGAGGCCGAAGTCAACGCAAAGCTAGAAATAGTGATTCGCCGCGCGTTCCGCGAAGTTCACGAATCGGCGCGGAAACATCGCACGCACCTACGAACCGGCGCGTACGCGCTGGCGGTGGGGCGCGTCGCGGATGCGACGCTGGTTCGCGGACTTTTCCCATAGCCCCCGCAGCGGACGACGTTTTATTTTTTGCCGCTCGCTTCCACGCTTCAAAGATTAGTCTTGCACCGACAGCAACAATCCGCGTACATTTTTATTGGCCGACGCGCCGAAGCAGTTTTCCGGCTGCCGAGGCGTATTTTTATTTTCGGGCCGCGCGCGGAGACAACGAAAATTGAGTAATCCAACCCCCAGCACGCCGCCGATTCTTCTCACCATCGCGGGATTCGATCCTTCTTGCGGCGCTGGCGTGGCCGCCGATTTGAAAACTTTCGCCGCGCTTAACTGTTACGGAGTTGCCGCCGTTACGGCGCTCACCGTGCAATCCACGCAGGGAGTGGTGTCCGTTCACGCGACGCCTGCCGCAACTCTTCGCGCGCAAATTGAAACCTTGGCGCAAGACGTGGCATTGGCCGGCGTGAAAATTGGAATGCTGGCGAATCGCGGAAACGCTTCCGTGGTAACAGAATTTCTGGATAAGAACAATTTCACTCACGTGGTGCTCGATCCGATTTTTCGGCCCACTGCCGGTAACGCGGAACTACTGGACACTTCAGGGCTGAAGTTTGTTAAGGACGAGTTGCTGAAGCGCGCCAGCGTAATCACGCCAAATATTCCGGAGGCGGAATTTCTTACTGGCCTGGAAGTGAAAGATGTGGCGTCGATGAAATTGGCGGGAATGAAGCTCGTGGAGATGGGTGCGCGAGCGGTCGTGGTCACGGGCGGCCATCTGGAAAAACCCACCGACGTGCTGTGCATCGGGACTGAAGTAGAAACTTTCGGTGGCGACCACGTGAAGAGCCCGAACACGCATGGCTCGGGCTGCACGTTCTCTTCCGCGATCGTCGCGCACTTGGCTTCAGGCCAGCAGCTGCGCCAGGCAGTGATTCTGGCGAAGGCATATGTCACGAAGGCGATTGAAAAATCGTATTCGATCGGAAAAGGCGCTGGGCCGCTCAATCAGTTTTACCGCTTCTATCAGGAACAGCCTTTGCGTGGAGTCCACGAAGTTCCGCAGCACGGAATGCATCCGGCATCAGAGCCCGCCGCGCACTGATTACTCGTTCATGGATATTTGGCGGCGAAGCAGCTAGTCAGACTTGAAGAACTATAGCCCTCGTTTGCAAGAATCAACGGCGGGGTTGATGCTCCACCCTTCCGAATCCGCGCGCGCTCGAACTCGGCCGGACGGGACAGACCGTACTCCGCATTGACGTAAAAAGCAGATCCCTCGCTTCGCTCGGGATGACCGGTTCTCTGGCTTGGTCGAACGATGCGAAACCACGCCGTGCCATCGTGAACTTATCGCAGCGCAACAAAGACCGCGCCGGCCAATGTCGAACATAATCGCGGCTCTCAAGCCCGTCGCCACGAGAGCTGAGCTTCGAGCTGCAAGTTTTACTGACGGAAGATTATGCGGCCGGCAACAATTGTGGCTACTGGCGCGCCACGGAAGGTGCGACCGTCGAAAGGACTGTTTCGCGATTTGCTTGGAGAGTCCGCAACGTGGTACGTCCAGGGTCGATCCGCTGAGAAAATCGTAATGTCGGCGAGTTGCTCTGGCGCGATTTTTCGTTCCATTCCCAGGACCCGCGCCGGGCCGGTCGTAAATAATTCCACGAGGCGCATGAGGTTCATTTTGCCGGTGTGAACCAGTTCGCTTAAGCCGAGCGCGAGAGCTGTTTCAAATCCGGTGATGCCAAAAGGCGCGCGATCGAATTCCACGTCTTTGCTGGCGGAGTGATGCGGCGCGTGATCGGTAGCAATCGCGTCTACGGTTCCATCGACCAGACCGGCGATCAGGGCGTCGCGGTCTTCGCGCGAAGCGAGCGGTGGATTCATTTTGAAATTCGTGTCATAGCGAACGTCTTCATCCGTCAGCGTGAAATGGTGCGGCGTAACTTCGCAAGTGACCTTCAGCCCACGCTTCTTGGCGTAGCGCACATATTCGAGTGCGCCGGTGGTGGACATATGGGCGATGTGCAGGCGCGCGCGGGTCAAAGCCGCGAGTTCGACGTCGCGGCCGGCGCAGATGGATTCCGACTCTGCGGGAATTCCTTTCAATCCCAAGCGAATGGAGCGCGGCCCTTCGCGCATGACACCGCCCGCAAAAAGAGAGGGATCTTCACAGTGATCAATCACAGGCAAATCAAGAGTTGAGCAGTACTCCATGACCTGCCGCATCAAGCGAGCTGTCGCTACAGGCTTTCCGTCATCGCTGACCGCGACGATTCCCGCATCTTTCATCGCCGCGATTTCCGCGAGGGCTTCGCCCTTGCTGCCCACCGAGGCTGCGCCGATGGGCCAAACGCGAACGCCCGCAGCTCTTAGGCTGCGTTCGACGATTCCGCGCGTGATCGCTGCGTTATCGTTGACCGGCTGGGTATTCGGCATGCAACAGACGGCGGTGAATCCTCCGCGCGCGGCGGAGCGCGTGCCGGTTTCGATGGTTTCGGACATTTCCTGACCGGGTTCGCGAAGGTGGCAATGCAGATCGATGAATCCAGGCGCGACGATCAGGCCTTTTGCATCGAAAACTTCGGCGTCAGGGGCGGAGATGCCGACCGCAATTTTCTCGATGCGCTCGCCATCGAGCAGGACGTCTTGGGTGGAATCGCCGCCGGTAACGGGATCGAGCACGCGGGCGTTTTTTATGAGCAACATTCGTTCATTCCTTGGGCGAGTCGTTGGTTTGCTTTTTGGGCGGCGGAGCTTCGACGGCGGCGCCACCGACGAGGTGGTACAAGAGCGCCATGCGAATCGCAAGACCGTTGGTGACCTGGTCGAGCACGCAGGATTGCGGGCCGTCCGCGACGGCGGCGTCGATTTCGAGGCCGCGAATCATGGGGCCGGGATGCAGCACGAGAGCTTCCGGATGGGCCAGTTTCAGCCTAGCGGCGGTGAGTTGATATCCCAAAATGTATTCTTCCGCGGCGATGGCCGGTTCGTGCAGGCGTTCAGTTTGCACGCGCAATACGATGATCGCGTCCGCGCCGTGGAGCGCATCTTCAATTCGCGCCACGCGGCGGATGTTGGGGGCGAGCGATTCGAGTTCGCGCGGCACCCACATCGCGGGACCGCATAAAGCGATTTTTACGCCGAACTTGCTGAGCAAAAAGATATTGGAACGAGCCACGCGGCTGTGCAGAATGTCGCCAAGGATCGTCAGATTCAGCCCTTCGAGTTTTCCTTTGCGATCACGGATCGTGAGCGCGTCCAGCAATGCCTGCGTGGGATGCTCATGCGTTCCATCGCCAGCGTTCACGACGGGCAAGCCGAGCCTGTCGGCAATTAACTGAGGAGCGCCAGACGAAGCGTGGCGGATAACAAGGCCATCGGGACGCATGGCTTCGAGGGTGCGGATCGTATCGAGAAGGGATTCGCCCTTTTTCACACTGGAAGATTCCGCCTGCAAGTTCATGGTATCGGCGCCGAGGCGAGCCGCGGCAGTGGCAAAACTGATGCGCGTGCGAGTGGAATTTTCGAAAAAAGCCAAGGCGACCGTCTTGCCCCGGAGGGTCGCTAATTTTTTGAGGGGATGTTTCTGAAATTCCTGAAACGGCGCGGCCTGATCCAAAATAAATGAAATTTGTTCGCGGGTGAGGTCTTCGGTTCCGAGCAGGTGTTCCAAACGCTGCAGCACTGTTTCCCTTTAAATCAGTATAGCAGGTCTCCGCCCGTAATTCGCCCGCTAGTCGACGCGATCGACGAGAACGACTCTTTCGTCGCCGTCAATTTCTTTCAGGTGCACTTCCACGATTTCGGTGTCGCTAGTTTGTACCTTGCTGCCGATAAAAGATGCTTCCACTGGCAATTCGCGATGGCCACGATCGATGAGAACGCAAAGGCGGATTCGCTTCGGGCGGCCGAGATCGAACAGGCCATTCATCGCGGCGCGGATGGTGCGGCCGGTGTAAAGAACGTCATCGACGATCACCAGATCGCGGTTATCCACGGAAAACTCGATTTCGTTGGAATGGACGACGGGCTGGGGTCCCACGGTAGAAAGATCGTCGCGATAAAGCGTGATGTCGATGGTACCCACCGGAACCTGAACCTTGGAGAAATCGAGAATCGTCTTGGCCAGGCGGTCCGCAAGCGGAGCTCCACGGCGGCGCACGCCGACGAAAGCGAGGTCGTTTGTACCACCACTTTTTTCGACAATCTCGTGGGCCAGCCGCTGAAGAGTGCGGCTAATCTCCTCGGCTGAAAGCAATTGTCTCTTTTCGACGACGCGCATCGGCGCACATCCTAACACAGGCGGACGCGACTCCGAAGCCGGGCTCGCGATCGGACGCTGCGTGGAGTTCGCGCGGGCGAGGCAGCCAGAGAAACGAGCGCGAGTTGGACGCGGACGTGGTAAGCTTTGGTCCGTGAGTTCGTCGGCGCCGGCAAGCAGCCCTCAGCGGCCCGCCACAGTTGACCTTCGAGTCAGCGTCGGTAATATCTCCCTTCAAAACCCGGTCATCGCGGCTAGCGGCACGTTTGGGTATGGGGTGGAGTTCGCCCAGCTGGTAAATCTCGATTCGCTGGGCGGGATCGTGGTGAAGGGCTTGTCGCGGCAGCCGATCGAAGGTAATCCAGCCCCGCGAATCTGCGAGACCGCCAGCGGAATGGTCAATTCCATAGGGCTTCAGAACGTCGGAGTACGCGCATTCGTCGCGGAGAAGCTTCCGGCCCTCCGGCGTTTCAAAACCGCCATTCTTGCCAACGTCTTTGGCTACGCGATAGCCGATTATGTCGAAGTAATCCATGTTCTGGAGAACGCTGAGGGCTTGGCGGGATACGAGCTGAACATTTCGTGCCCGAATGTCGAGAGGGGCGGGCAGGAATATAGTACTGACCCGGACCTGAC
>Ga0302326_10008872_pt1 | contig 22109 bp, 17 predicted proteins | sample Palsa_T0_3_FD_202264 | JGI IMG/M metagenome (GOLD analysis project Ga0302326, IMG submission 202264) | Peat permafrost microbial communities from Stordalen Mire near Abisko, Sweden - Palsa_T0_3 | ecosystem: Environmental > Terrestrial > Soil > Palsa > Peat permafrost | place: Sweden: Abisko... | reverse complement strand
TAGGCATCGGCCTCATCGCCGGTGCACTGCTGCTGTGGATACCGTACCTGCTTTTCAAGCGTGCCAGCAAACGCTGGTGGCTCTACACCTGGTTCGCCAGTATTCCGGTCATGCTGTGCCTGGCGCTGGTCGAGCCCATCTGGATCGAGCCCTTGTTCAATCATTTCGGGCCCATGCAGGACACGGCGCTGCAGACACGGATTCTCGCGCTTGCGCACCGCGCCGGCATCGAAGGCGCCGACGTCTATGAAGTCAATAAAAGCGTTGATACCAACCAATTGAATGCCTATGTCACCGGCATCGGCGGCACCAAACGTATTGTCCTGTGGGACACCATGATCAAGCAGTTCAACGCCGATGAATTATTGCTGATCATGGGACATGAAATGGGCCACTACGTGCTGGGCCATGTCTGGCGCGGGCTGATATTCGGCAGCGGGGTGCTGCTGGCCGGTTTGTGGCTTGTTCATCGCACTGCGGCCTGGATATTGTGGCGATTCGGCGCGCGCACCGGCGTTACGCAGCTGGCGGACTTCGCGTCACTGCCGCTGCTGATGCTGATGTTCGGGGTATTCATGTTCATATTCCAACCCATGGTGCTGGCCTACTCGCGCCATCTGGAACACGAAGCCGACCGCTTCGGGTTGGAAATCACTCACGACAATCACTCTTGCGGTGCCGCCTTCTCCAAGTTCGTAGCGCACGACCTGGCTTACCCGACTCCGGGCTGGCTCTACAAAGTATGGCGCTCCGGCCACCCGCCGATCGATGAGCGCATCGCCTTCTGCAATAGCTATCACCCATGGCTCGAAGGCGGCAGCGGCCGTTACCGCGGCTATTTCGTCGCCAATTGAAAATTACGGCATGGGTTCGGCTGCCTGGGGCCGCGGCGACAGCGAGCGCCAGGCCGCGAGGACTTCCGGCACCGATATCTGATCCACGTGATCTATGTCCGGTGGGCCGCCCAAGCCGATTACCGGCGCGCCGCAGACACTGCGCGGCAGCCAATGGCGCGGCGAGGTTGCGCCATAGAGCACCACCAGTGGTGCGCCCAACGCGGCCGCCACATGCGCCGGGCCGCTATCCACCGATATCATGCTGTGTGCCACCTCGCACAGCGCCAGCAGCCGGCACAGAGGCAGGCGCTCTGCAACCACCTGCTCGAGCCCGGTGTCGGCGCGGATTCGGCGCAACGTGCCGAGTTCCGCGCGCGAGCCACACAGCACTATTCGTGCTTCGGGCAGGCTTTCATGCACCTGTCGCAGCAGCGCCGACCAGTTCGCCGCCGGCCACGCTTTGTCATCGATGCGCTTGCGCCGCCATCGATGTTGCCGCATGCCTTGGCGGCTGCCGGTCTGCACCAGCACGATGGGCCGCCCGGACCAGCCCTGTTTTTTGATCCAGGCATCGCGCTCGATCCGGTCTTGATGACGCAAGCTGAGCTTTGGTGCGCTCGGTGCCTCCGGCGACGGATAATCCGCGGCTTGCAGCGCCGGCGGCGTCTGCCTGCCGAAGCGCAGCAGACCGTCGACGCGGTGCTCGCTGCCGATGGAAATGTCTTCGCGCAGAAACAGGCAGCGCGCCGGCGCAATGCCAGCCAGGGCCAGCAGTATTTTGATCCGGGGCAGACGTCGGGAGGTCGCGGTTTCGCACACGTAGATCGGCGACTGGCCGTTTTGGCGCAGCGCCCAGAGCACGCGCCACCAGGTCGGACCCAGCAAAAACGGCGTATGGCGTCCCGTCAAAGACCAGATCTGCGCGATGTCCGGCTGCTCGCGGTACAACTGCGAGGACCACGGGCCCGAGCCGATGAGCCAGCACCCCATGCCATACCGGCGATGCAGCAGATTGAACAGCGGGCTCAGCAACACCATGTCGCCGAGCCGGCCAAATCGAATCACTACCGGATGCAGAGCGGGGGCCGTTGCTGCGGTAGACGGCGTCGCGGCGGCGAGCGAGTCAGGGTCCATGGAGCGGGCATATAACGCGAAAACCGCGCCGCGGTGTGCAAAGTTGTGCAAATCTTACCGTGGCGCCGCCTACGGTAATGCCTCACCAGCCTATGCTGCGGCCGCCGTCCACGGCCAGGATCTGACCGGTAACGAACGGCGCGTCCTGAGCGAAAAACAGCACCGCGCGGGCGATGTCATCGGGGGAACCGGGATGCTGCAGCGGGGTCTGGCCGAGTATTTTATCCTTGCGCTGTTCGTCGATGCCGGCTTCGGGCCACAGCACCGCCCCCGGGGCGATGGCGTTGACACGCACCTCCGGAGCCAGTTCGCGCGCCAGCGCCCGCGTGAGCATGATGAGGCCGGCCTTGGCGGTGCTGTAGAGCACGTGCTCGCGCAGCGGCCGCAGCCCGTGAATATCGACGATATTGAGCAGCGAGCCGCGATGGCGCCGCAATTGCGGTGCGGCAGCCTGGGCCAGGAATAAGGGCGCCTGCAGATTGCTGCCCATGAGGTCATGCCACTGTTGCAGCGTGATGCTGCCCAGTGGGGTCGGATAGAAGCTCGAGGCATTGTTGATGAGCAGGTTCAAGCCGCCAAAGCGCTCGCAGGTCTGCGCCACCAGCGCCGGCAGTCGCTGCGTGTCGCACAGATCGGCGCACGCCACGGCGGCGCTGCCATCGCGCTGCGCGTTGAGTTCCGCGGCCAATCGCTGTGCCTCATCAAGCGAGCGGTGGCAATGAATCATGACGTTGGCGCCGGCCGCATGCAGCGTACGCGCGATCTGCGCGCCGACGCGCCGCGCCGCGCCGGTCACGAGCGCGCTCTGGCCGGCCAAGGGAAGCGGGGGACTCATGGGTGCAGCTTATGACGTCCGGTGAGGCTTGCTCAAATCTGCCTGAGCTTAGCGCCGACCAGGCCCGGCATTGCGCCGTGGTAACGCGCGCGCTCAGTGCGGCCATCGCACGCGGCGCTGGCTGGCTGGCGTTCGACGACTACCTGCGCACCGTACTGTATGCCCCGGGCCTGGGCTACTACTCGGCCGGCAGCGTCAAATTCGGTGCGGCCGGCGACTTCGTGACCGCGCCGGAACTGTCGGCTCTGTTTGCGCGCGGTCTGGCCGCTCAATGTGCGGCGGTGCTGCGCAGCGTGGGCGGCGATGTGCTGGAGCTCGGCGCCGGCACCGGCCGTCTGGCCGCAGACATGCTCACGCGGCTGGCCGAGCTCGAGCAACTGCCGGACCACTATTACATCCTTGAAGTCAGCGCCGATCTGCGTGCGCGCCAGCGCGAGACGCTGGCGCGGCTGCCCGCGCCATTGAGCTCGCGGGTCGACTGGCTCGAGGCGCTGCCCGACGCACCCATCACGGGCGTGATTGTGGCCAACGAAGTCGCCGATGCGCTGCCCTTCCAGCGCTTCGTGGTCGACGCCGCCGCCGTCTACGAGCGCGGCGTGGGCCTATCGGACGCCGGCACACTGATCGAGGTCGATCGCCACGCGAGTGCCGACCTGCGCGCCGAGCTCGAACGCATGGCCCCGGGGGGTTGGCCGCCGCAGTATCTGTCCGAACTGTGCCCCATGCTTACACCCTGGATCGCGGCCATCGCGGCGGCCCTCTCGCGCGGCGCGGTGTTCCTGGTCGACTACGGCCTGCCGCGTCACGAGTACTACCACACGCAGCGCGATCGCGGCACTTTGCGCTGTCATTTTCGCCACCGCGCGCATGACGACCCGTTGCTCTATCCGGGGTTGCAGGACATCACGGCCTGGGTGGATTTCACGCGCGTGGCCGAAGCCGCCGTCGATGCAGGGCTCGAGGTCGCGGGCTATTGCACCCAGGCGGCCTTTTTATTGGCTAACGGTATCGAAGCCGAGGTGGCCGCTGCCGGCAGTACCTTGGAGCGCGCGCGGCTGGCCTCGCAAGCGCGCGTGCTGCTGCTGCCCGGGGAAATGGGCGAGCGCTTCAAAGTCATGGCACTCACGCGCGGCTTCGATGAGCCGCTGCACGGGTTTGCTCTTCAGGATCTGCGGCGTTCGCTCTGAAGCTGTCGCAGGCGCTCGATGCGTGCGGCGCGCAGCGCCGAGGCGATTGCGGGCCCCTTGAGTTCGCGCATGCGTTCGGGCGCCAGCGCCACGTGCGCTAGCGCGGCCGCGGCATCCTGCAGCAGCCTCTGTGCCGCAGGGCCAGTCGAGCGCGCGGCAGTGCTGAGCAGCAGTTTGCTGAAGCGCTCGGGCCGTCGAAAGGCGTCGGCGACCTCGAGCAGAGTGAGCATGTCATCGGCGTCGAGCGTAAGCGCCTCAGCGATGCGATTGTTGAGCCGCGCGCACAGCAGCGCGAGCTCGCGAAACGGATTCGGCACGCGCAGCCGCTGGCACAGGCTCTCGACGCAGTCGATGGCGCTGCCGGCCAACAGCGCGGCGAAACGCACGTCGGCGTCGGCGCTCAGCCGTGCGGCCGCGCGCAGTGCCTCCCGGTCGGAAGGCTCCCAATGCAGCTCGGGCAATACCAGCGCCAGCGCACCGCAGTCCTCAAGTGTGTCGAAAAACGCCTCCGGAGTTAGTTCACCGAGTGCGCGTTCCATCTCGCGCCAGACGCGTTCGGGAACCAGGGCAGCGACCTCGCCGTTTGCCACCATGGTTTGCATCAGCACGCGCGTCGCTGCGGCGACCTCAAACCCCAGACCCGCGAAACGGGCGGCAAATCGCGCCACGCGCAGCACCCGCACCGGATCCTCGGCAAAGGCAGGTGAGACGTGCCGCAGCTGGCGCAGCTGCAGATCGCTGCGGCCGCCGTAGGGATCAATCAACGTGCCGGCGGCACTGCGAGCCATGGCGTTGATGGTCAGATCCCGGCGCAGCAGGTCCTGCTCGAGGCTGACCTCGGGGGAGAACTCGGTTGCGAAGCCGCGATAGCCCGGCGCGGTCTTGCGTTCCAGCCGCGCCAGGGCGTATTCCTCTTTCGTATCGGGATGCAGGAATACTGGAAATTCGCGTCCCACGGCCCGGTAGCCCAGACGTTCCATCTCGGCAGGGGTAGCGCCCACCACCACCCAGTCGCGTTCGGCCACGCGCCGGCCCAGCAACTCATCCCGGACCGCTCCGCCAACCAGATAGACTTGCATGAGCGCATGTTAACCGAGAGCCGCAGCCGCCCCGTGCGAGCGTTCCAGCTCCTGCTATCGCTGCTGCTGTGCAGTGCCATCTCGGGCTGCGGCATTGTCTATGTCGCGCAGGCCACGCAGGGGCAATGGCGCCTGATGCGCGCACGCCGTCCGATCGATCGGGTGCTGGCCGATCCGGCCACCAGCCCGCAACTCAAATCGCGGCTGGAACTGGTGCAGGATGCGCGTGCCTTCGCCTCCAGTGATCTGATGCTGCCCGACAACCGCAGCTATCGCAGCTATGCCGACCTGGGCCGGCCCTATGTGGTCTGGAATGTGGTGGCGGCACCGGAATTCTCGATCCAACCGCTGCACTGGTGCTTTCCGTTCACCGGCTGCTTGAGCTATCGCGGCTATTTCAAAGAGAGCAATGCGCGTGCCTTTGCCGACGCCCTGGCCGCGCGCGGCAACGATACCCTGGTCGCCGGCGTAAGCGCGTACTCGACGCTGGGGCATTTCGCCGATCCGGTGCTCAACACCATGATGCGCTACGGTGATCTGGATCTGGTGGCAACGCTGTTCCATGAACTCGCGCATCAATTGATCTACGTCAAAGGCGACAGCGAATTCAACGAATCCTTTGCGGTAACGATAGAGCAGGAAGGCCTGCGCCGATGGCTTGCGGCTCGCGGACGCAGCGCGGAACTGCAGAAGTTCCTCGATCTGCGCCGCGGTGATCAGCAGATCATCCGCGCGATTGCTGCCGGACGCGCCGGTCTGAACAGCTTGTATCACGAGCCGCTGGCCGCCGATCGCATGCGCGAACGCAAACACGAACTGATGACCGCCATCGGCGAAAACGTGCGCGCGCTCGAGCGCCAGTACCAGCTGCGCAGCGGCTATGGCGGCTGGATCGATGCCGGACTCAACAACGCTCACCTGGCCTCGATCGCGACCTATTCCGATTGCGTGCCGGGATTCCAGCAATTGCTCGAGCGCAATGCGGGCGAATTGCCGGCGTTCTACGCCGCCGTCAGGAAACTCAAGCGTGACCCCGGCGCGCGCCGGGCGTTGTGCCAGGCCGTCGCGCAGCCGCCGGCCGCGCCTGCTACGGCACCGGATGCGGCGAGCTGATCGACTTCGGACTCAGCCACAGCGGCGTCCAGGCCCTGAAGCTGGCCGGCTGCAGCCCGAGGCGCTCACAGCCATTGTCGCGGCACACGCTATCGCTGAGCAGCGAGCGGTAATTGTCGAGCGAGAAGGGCTTGCCCGGCAGGAAATCCATGACTGCGCCCTGCAGCCACGCGAGCGCATCGGGCAGCGGCAGCAGATGACACGGCAGTTGCGCGCTCTGGGCCGTCAGACGCACGATCTGCGCCAGCGTCAGTATCTCCGGCCCGCACAGCTCGTAGGTTGCCCCGATGCTTGCGCCACCGCTCAGTGCGCGCAAGAAGCCCTGCGCGACATCGCCGACATAAATGGGTGCGAAGCGCGCGCCGGCGCGCGCCAGGGGCAGCAATCCGGCGCTCAGGCGCAGCAGCGCCGCGAAGCGCACGGTCAGTGAATCTTCAGCGCCGAAGATCACCGAGGGGCGAAATATGGTCCATTGCAGCGCGCTCGCGTCGCGCACCAGCTGCTCAGCCTGACCCTTGGTACGTAGATAGTGGCTGCGGCCATGCCCGGCATCGGCATTGAGCGCGCTCATGTGCAGCAGCCGAAGGATGTGCGCTTGCTGCATGGCGCGCAGCAGCCCGGCCGTGAATTGCACGTGTGCGCGCCGAAAGCCCGCACCGCTGCGGCCGCGCTCGTTGAGGATACCGACCAGGTTGATCACCAGATCGCAGCCCTCGAGGCTGCGGCGCAGGAAATCGGGGTCGTAGACGTTGCCGACCGCAATCTCGACGCTCGAGAGTGGCAGCAACTGATCCGCATGAACGGCATTGCGGGTCGGCACACGCACGCTGTGTCCGGCTCGCGTCAGACGCGTGATGAGCTCCCGGCCGACAAAGCCGGTGCCTCCGGTCACGCCGATCAGCAGCGGGCCTTGGGCGATTGGAGTCTTCAAAAGGCCGGGGCCGGTAGCGCGCAGTACTGCATGAAACGCAGTAGAGCGCGATACCGGCCCCGAGTCCATCCAGACCGGGTCCAGCGCGGCCGCGAGGCCGCGCCAGGTCCGTCTTAGTGAGTCTCGACGCTGACGCGCCGCGGCTCGGGCGTTGCCACCTTCGGGATGGTCACTTCGAGCACGCCATTGACATGGCGGGCCTTGATCTGATCGTCCTGAACGTTGTTGGGCAGCGTAAAGCGGCGCAGGAAAGAGCCTTCGACGCGCTCGAGGCGCTCATAGCCCTTGTGGTTCTCGCTGCGCTCGAAATGCCGCTCGCCACGCAGTGTCAGCACGCGGTTCTCGGCCGTGATGCTGATGTCCTTGGGCTCAACGCCCGGCAGGTCAGCGCGCACGACGAACTTGTCCAGCTCCTCATGAACGTCGACCGTGGGGTTCCAGGTGACGCTCTCTCCATTGCCATTGGCCGCCGGTGAGGCGACGCTGTCGCCCAGGATCTGATCGATCTGGCGATGCAGCCGGTCCATCACGTGCCAGGGCTCGTAACGTATCAAAGTCATGGTCTTAATCCTCCAAAAACAGTTTGAATCGACGTATAGGGTCAATCCCTTGGGCACAGATCTGAGGCTGATACGCGCGCTTTCAAGTCCCCTTGGAGGCTCCTTGGGGTTGTGGATAGGCTGTGGGTGCGGTGTGCGCAGGCCGTGGGCAGCCGGTGAACAACCCGTACACAAGATGTAGGGGTAGTCTGTTCGCTAGCGCAAGCAGAATGGAGAATCTTTTTGATCGTGCTTGTGCTGCGAAGATCTTCATAAGATGTTGAATTAGCTCAAGTAAAATTTCTATTTTCCATATTTCATAATCTTGACGGTGACCATTAGGCTTGTTTACCCTCCGTCGTTCGCACAACAAGATCTTGTGTTGCGTCGGGATGATTTTTTCGCGATTTCGGGGAGACAGGGGAGCGGCCAGCGCTATGAATTCCGTGATGAAACTCGTCGTTCGAGACTTGGATTCAGTCCCGTTCCAGGAAGCCTCTCTGGACATCTGGGATAAAAAGTACCGGCTGACTTCCAAGGATGGCCAGCCGCTTGATGGCAGCATGGACGATACCTATAAACGTGTCGCGCGCGCGCTCGCGGACGTCGAACGCGAGGAGCTGCGTGAAACCTGCTACGAGCGATTCCTGTGGGCGCTGCGTCAGGGGGCGATCCCGGCCGGTCGCGTGACCTCGAATGCCGGGGCTTGGGAACACAAGCCTGCGACCTCGACCATCAACTGCACAGTCTCGGGCACGATCCGCGATTCGATGGACGACATCCTGGGCAAAGTGCATGAGGCCGGCCTGACGCTCAAGGCGGGCTGCGGCATCGGCTATGAGTTCTCGACCCTGCGCCCGCGCGGCGCCTATGTGTCGGGCGCCGGCGCCTATACCTCCGGTCCGCTGTCGTTCATGGATATCTACGACAAGATGTGTTTTACGGTGTCCTCGGCCGGCGGGCGCCGCGGCGCGCAGATGGGCACCTTCGACGTCGGCCATCCCGATGCCATGGATTTCATTCGCGCCAAACGCGAGAACGGGCGCCTGCGCCAGTTCAACCTGTCGCTGCTGATCAGCGATGAGTTCATGCAGGCCGTGCGCGATGAGAGCGATTGGAAGCTTGCGTTCCCGATCACACGGCGCGAATACGAGGCCGAAAAGCCCGATCTGACCGATGCGCAGAAGTTCGTCTGGCGCGAATGGCCCGTGCATGAAGGCTACATGGCCAACGAAGAGGGGCTGGTGGCCTGCCGGGTCTACAAGACGCTGCCGGCGCGCCGCATGTGGGACGTGATCATGTCCTCTACCTACGACTTCGCCGAGCCCGGCTTCATCCTGATCGACCGCGTCAATGACATGAACAACAACTGGTGGTGCGAGAACATCCGCGCCACCAACCCGTGCGTGACCGCCGATACGCGTCTGGCCACGCAGTTCGGCATGGTGCGCATCGGCGATTTGTACGAAAGCGGAGCGGATCTTCAAGTCACAGTCGATGGCCGCGCGCTCGGCACTGGGCTGGGTGCGGCGGTGCGTCCGGCTGTGCCGGCGTTCATGACTTCCACGCACGCTGATATCTATCGAGTCGTGACTGAGGCCGGCTACGAAATCAAAGCCACCGAGTGGCATGATTTCTACACCACTCGCGGCAAGATCAAGCTCAAGGATCTTAAGCCCGGCGATGAATTGATGATTCAGTCCGGCAAGGGGCAATTCGGCGGCGAGGGCAGTCCCGAGCTCGGTCAGCTGTTGGGGCTTTTGACCGGCGATGGGCATTTCACTAATCGCGGTAAGGGTGATCAAGCGGCGATCATCAATCTATGGGGATTGGATCGCGACTACGCCGACACCGTGGTCAACACCATCAATGCGTTGATCGCGGGCGTGTCAGAAAACGCACGAGACTACCGAGTCAGTGCGGTCGCGGTGCCCCAGCGCAATCTGATCATGATCCGATCAGTGCTGCTGGCTCGTGTGTTGGAACATTATGGGTTCACTGCTAAGAGCAAATTGCAGGTGCCGGAAGTAGTCTGGCGCGGCAGTGAAGAGTGCGTGAAAGCTTATCTGCGCGCGCTGTTCCAATGTGATGGAACTGTGAATATTTCTGGACGCGGGAAAAGCTGCTCAGTGAGGCTGGCATCCAGCCAGTTGCCGTTGCTCAAAGACGTACAAATGCTGCTGGCGAATTTCGGCATGTTTGCTCGCATCTATAAGCGGCGGGAAGCGGGAAAGCGAACATTGCCTGACGGCCGAGGCGGCCATCGCCAGTACGCTTGCCAAGCGGATTATGAGCTTCTGGTTGATGGAGAATCGCGCGAGCGATTTATGTCCGAGATCGGCTTCCTTGGCGATGCGAAGAATTCCAAATATCGCGTGTGGACAGAGGGCAAGACGTTGAAGCAATCGCAGAGCTTCACAAACCGCATCGCGGAGATCAAATACGTCGGATGTGAAACAGTTTATGATACGACCCAATGTGACAAAAACTCCGTTGTATTCAATGGGTTAGTAACTGGTCAGTGTGGTGAGCAACCGCTTCCGCCCTACGGCTCCTGTCTGCTCGGCTCGGTGAATCTGACGCGCTTCGTGCGCGAACCGTTCACGCCGCAGGCGCGTTTTGATTGGGATGAATATCGCGAAGTGGTGCGCGTGTTCACGCGCATGCTCGACAACGTGGTGGAGATCAATGGCCTGCCGTTGAGTTATCAGCGCGATGAGATTCAGCGCAAACGCCGCCACGGCATGGGGTTCCTCGGGCTGGGTTCCACCACCACATTGCTGGGCATGAAATACGGCTCCAGTGAATCGGTGCAATTCACCGAGGATGTGGCGCGCGAGATGGCGCTCGCGGGCTGGGAGGCCGGGCTGGAGTTGGCGCGCGAGAAGGGCCCGGCGCCGATCATGAACGAGGAGTTCACGGTCACCAAAGAGATGCTGCGCAAGCGTCCGGAGATGGTGCGCGATGGCTGGAAGCCTGGTGCCAGGATCCCCGGACGGCTATTACATGCCCGCTACAGTCACTACATGCAGCGCGTGGCCGAGGCGGCGCCGCAGCTGGTCGAGCAGCTGGCGCAGGTCGGTGCTCGCTTTACCCATCACAGCTCGATCGCCCCCACGGGCACGATCTCGTTGTCGCTGGCCAATAATGCCAGCAATGGCATTGAGCCCTCGTTCGCACATCACTACTTTCGCAATGTGATACGCGCCGGCCGCAAGACCAAGGAAAAGGTCGATGTGTTTTCGTTCGAGCTGCTGGCCTACCGCGAGCTGGTGAATCCGCGCGCGATGCCGGGTTCAACCAGCGAAGGCGAGGTGCTACCCGCGTATTTCACCGCAGCCGACGAGGTCACGCCGCGCCAGCATGTGGACATCCAGGCCGCAGCCCAGAAGTGGGTGGACTCATCGATCTCCAAGACCGCCAACGTGCCGACGGATTATCCCTATGAGGATTTCAAAGGCATCTATCGCTACGCGCACGAGCAGGGGCTCAAGGGCTGCACCACTTTTCGCTTCAATCCCGAAGCCTTCCAGGGAGTGCTGGTCAAGGAGCAGGATCTGAAGAACACTACCTATGCATTCACGCTCGAGGATGGCACCGAGATCATGGTCCCCGGCGATGAAGAGATTGAATACGACGGCGAAAAGCACAGCGCTGCGAATTTGTTTGACGCCTTGAAGGAAGGCTATTACGGGAAGCTCTGACCATGAATACACGAATCGACAAGCGCATCGTCAAGTACCGCGTGCACAAGCCCGAGGCCCCAGTGGCGCCGCAAATTCCCGCGGCTCCCGAAGAAGAGCTGGCGCACAGCCGCGATGGCCGCACCGCCAAAGTCATTCGCATGCACGAGGAGATCCAGCGCCCCGAGGTGCTGGTGGGCTCCACGTATAAGATCAAGACGCCGGTCTCTGATCACGCCATGTACGTGACCATCAACGACATCGTGCTCAACGAGGGCACTGAGTACGAGCAGCGCCGGCCGTTCGAGGTGTTCATCAACTCGAAGAACCTGGATCACTTCCAGTGGATCGTGGCGCTGACGCGCATCATCTCGGCCGTGTTCCGCAAGGGCGGCGACGTCGCGTTCCTGGTCGATGAGCTCAAGGCCGTGTTCGACCCGCGCGGCGGCTACTGGCAGCCGGGCGGCAAATTCATACCCTCCATCGTCGCCGAACTCGGCTACGTGATCGAAAAGCATCTGCAGACCATCGGCATGATGCGCAAGGTCGAACTCGACGAGCATCAGCAGAAAATGGTTGACGAGAAGCGCGCGGAATTCCAGGCGCGCGCCAAGCAGCAGGATGCGTTCGCCAAATCGCATTTCCCTGACGGCGCTCAGCTGTGCAGCAAATGCAGCACCGCCGCCGTGGTACTGATGGATGGCTGTATGACCTGCCTGAACTGCGGCGAGTCCAAGTGCGGCTGAACGGCTCCAAGCAGTAGCGTCGAGTCTAGGCAACAGGGCATGGAGCGGATGCGAGCCTATTCAGGATAGGCTTTGATGCTTTCCGCCACCGAGTCAGCGACGTGCTCCTTGGTGATAACACCGGCAACGTCACTTTCACGTGGCACCCCGCCCCCACGAACGACTACCGCCATGATGGCCCCCCGACGCCACATGCGGCGGATAATGTCGAAGGCGGTCTCGTTCTCGCCCACCACGGTGAAATTGCGGCTCGCGACATCGCGCAAGCTCACCCCGGTGTGGGTACCCTCCAACCCTCGGCGGAGCCCCGTATTGACGCGAATCACCCCATAGATGTGACCCTTGTCCGTGACCACGACGTGGCGCAGGCGCCCGGCGTGCTCGGGCTGACGCAGATAGTCATCGAAACTCGCATCCGCCGGTAAGACCTGGATATCGGCATCCATCACGTCGCGTGCGGAGCGGACGAGGAACATATTGGCGTGGCGCGCCTTTGGAATGGAGCGGCCGCGACGCATAAGCTTTAAGGTGTATATGGTCTCGGGAGAGAGCATCTGGCGTACGCCGAGGCTCATCGCCACCGCCACGATCATCGGCATCACGATGCTGTAGTCGCGCGTCATCTCGAAGATCATGGTGACGGCGGTCATCACCGCACCGGTTCCACCGCCCACCATCGCTCCCATGCCGACCATGGCGAAAGCAGGGACGCTCAGCTGAATGGGCAGGCCGAGTGCGTTCAGCAGCGCCGCAAAGCTGCCCCCAAGGGTCGCGCCCATGAATAACGAGGGCGAAAAAATGCCACCGGATGAGCCCGAGCCCAGACTGAGCGAGGTCGCCAATGCCTTGCAGATGGCTAACAGCCCCAGCAACCAGAATGATGAAGTCTGGCCGGTCAACACCGACTGCACGGTCGCATAGCCGACACCGTCAACGTAGTACTGACCCAGGGTGCGGAAGAGCAGGTACATCAGCACACCAAGAATCAACATGCCCAGCATGTGGCGCAGATAACGAGAACCAATCCGATCGAAGATATCTTCGGCCAAATGCAGTGCTCGGATGAAACCGGCTGCTGCAATGCCAGTGAGGGCACCGAGCACAGCAAACAGGACAAGCACGACAAGAGCGCTCGGATCGGCCGCCATGGCCTGAAGTGAAGGTACTTGAAACGCGGGCCAATCGCCGAAGAACCATCGGCCCACGAAGGTTGCAGTACCAGTAGCGATCGCGACTGGAAGGAACGTCGCCACGCTTACCTCGGGCAGCATCAGTTCGATGGCGAACATCACTCCACCGATTGGAGTATTGAAGGTAGACGCGATGCCTGCGCCTGCGCCCGCAGCGATGAGTGCGATCCGCTGGCCCGACGGCATGCGGACGATCTGTCCCAGCGTCGAGCCGAGCGCAGAACCAATCTGGATAATCGGTCCTTCCCGCCCGACCGATGAACCGCTGCCAATCGCAAGGGCGGACGCTAAAGATTTGACCAACGCCACAACCGGCCGGATCACCCCGTTCTTGTAATAGATTGCGTCCATCACCTCGGGTACACCGTGACCCTTGGCCTCCGGCGCAAATTTTGTCACCAGGAAGGTCACGCCAACGCCGCCCAGCACCGGAACTAGAATCACCCAGGGGCCCCATGGCGCGGGCGCGGTGAAGACATTGGCGTCGTAGCGGATCAGCGCATGACCGGTGAACAGTAGATTGTGAATCAGGCCGATCAGATTCCGAAAAACCACGGCGCCAATGCCAGTGACGATGCCCAGTCCGAGCGCCATGAGGGAGAGGTGCGCCAGCGGCAGTTGTCGGCTCTCCTCGTTTTCCATCACGGCTTGCGTCGCATCTGTGGTGGGCTATTTTGAATGGTCCTAAGCGGGCTTCCAAAGACTGATAATCGCACCTCCAGCGATCACCAGGACGCCACCGACCAGAATTGGCACTGTCGGCAACGATCGGAAGACGATCAGGTTTATGGCCTGCCAGACCACAAATAGCATCGCAATGTAAAGACCAACCACGCGCCCAAAGTCGAGCGGCGCCACGTTGAGAAACGATCCGTAGCCCAATAGCAGCGCCGCGCCAGTGACCAACAGCCCAATACGGAATCGAACCACATGATTGTGGATCGCCATTCGGACAACGGCATCGCCGCTGACTTCCAGCGTGGCTGCGATCAGCAGTAAAATCAGCATCGGAACGCTGTGAAGTATCTTTATCAAGATCTGCCTGCCATTGCCAATCTGGCTCGCCTGACGCCTCCAGCCTCCCAAGCCTAGCAGAGCGCGCCGCTGGCGAAGCGCGCGATCTGATCAGGTGCCGGTACGGGCTTCTCGGGCGGATTGTCCGAAGAGTTATTGAATACGCGGCCTCGGTGCAGGGCGGCAAACTCAATGTGGGCGCGGTGAGCGAAAGCTCAGCTTTCCAGATTGATTGCTGACCGCGCAGTTTGCCCTCGCTGTCAAGGCCTCATTCATGCGCAAGACGTGCGCGATCGCATCGAGAATCGCGCACGTGTCACGTTATCCTTGCGCTCCGGCAATTATCATTGGAGTCCCGAGTATTACCGCCGCACCGATGAAACGATTATTCGCTCTGCTGGCACTGCTGTGCCTGTCGCCTCTGGCCTCAGCCGCTGAGGATCTGCTGCCGCGTCCGCCGGAACTCGAGCCCGATGTGCAGTTCTGGATCCGCGTCTACAGTCAGATCTCGACCAACGACGGTTTCATCCACGACCAGCACAAGCTCTCGGTGGTCTACGAGACCATGCATTTCGATGCCGATACGCCCACCCACGAGCGCGCGCGGCGGGTGGATGCGCAGCGCGAGCGCGTTCAGGGAATTCTGCGTCACCTGGCGAGCGGTGCTGCGCCGCAGGATGCCGACGAGCAGAAGGTGCGGGATTTATGGGGAGATGCCACGCCGGCGCGACTCGCCGAGGCCGTGGACGACGTGCGCTTCCAGCTCGGCCAGTCGGATCGGTTTCGCGCCGGGCTCATGCGTGCCGGCACCTGGGAGACGCACATCGGCGAGGTGTTGGCGAATCTAGGCCTGCCCGCGCAGATCGCTGCGCTGCCGCATGTAGAGAGCTCGTTCGACCCTGCGGCTTACTCCAAGGTTGGCGCCGCCGGGCTATGGCAGTTCATGCGTTCTACCGGCCGCCGGTTCCTGCGCATCGACGCCGCCGTCGATGAGCGCATGGATCCGTTTCGCGAGACCGAGGCGGCCGCGCAGCTGTTGAGCTACAACTATCGACTGCTGGGCAGCTGGCCGCTGGCGATCACCGCCTACAACCATGGCTCCGAGGGCATGCGCCGCGCACGCGAGCAGCTCGGCACCGACGACATCGTGCGCATCGTGCGCGAGTACCACAGCCCCACGTTCGGCTTTGCGTCGCGCAACTTCTATGTCTCCTTCCTGGCCGCGCTCACCATCGCCGAGGATCCGGACAAGTATTTCGGTCCGCTGCACCGCGGCTCGGAACCGCAATTCGTCGAGGTGAAGCTCAGCACCAGCGCCAGCAGCGCGGCACTGGTCAAGACGCTCGGGGTCGATCGCGATATCTTGCGCGGTCTGAATCCCGCGCTTCGTCCCGGAGTCTGGACCGGCCAGCGCTCCATCCCTGCCGGCTATGTGGTGCGCCTGCCGGGTTCAGCCTCGAAATGGAGCTCAGACCTGCTGGCGCAGCGCCTGGGCGCCGCCAAGCCGGTCGTAGTAGCCGCGGTCACGCCGCCCGCGAGTCTGCCTGCGGCGCTCACGCAGCCCGCAGTGGCCTCTGCTTCAGCGCCTGCCGCGACAGTGCCGGGGGCGACAGCGCCCGCGGCGGGGCCAGCTACGGCTTCGGCCGCGCCCGCGGCGCCGGCTGCGAACGTGGCTGCAGAGGCGGGTGCGTCCGAGTACTACCTGGTGCAGAGCGATGACACCGTGCAGACCATTGCGGCCCGCACGGGCGTGACGGTCAACAAGCTCATGGCGCTCAATTCAATGCCTGACCCGGACTACATGGCCGGCGGCGAGCGCCTGCGGCTGGTAGCTGCTGCGCCCGAGCCCGAGACCGAGACCACGGCGGCCAATGTTGAATCGGCCGAGGCTGCGGTGAAGGAGAGTCAGGAGGAACAGCAGGCCGTGGCGGTGGCCAGAGGAGTTGCCGCGACCACGGAGCCGGTATCAGCGGCCCAGGCGCAGGCCGAGGGTCCGCAGCTCGTGCCCGGCACCACTGGACCGGAATCGGCCGATCCCGAGGATTATTCGGTTGCCGCCGACGGCAGCATCCGCGTGGTGGCTGCGGAGACCCTCGGTCACTATGCCGACTGGCTTGAGACCTCGGCGAACCGGCTGCGGACACTCAATAAGCTGCGCGGCCGCACGCCGGTGGTCATGGGCCGGCGCATCAAACTGGATTTCGACCGGGTCTCGCGCGCGCAGTTTGAGCAGAAGCGGCGCGACTATCACGAACGGCTGCAGGCCGCGTATTTCGCCTCGCATCGCATCGCCGGCACCGAGGTCTATATCGCGCGGCACGGCGATTCGCTTTGGAGCATTACGCAGCGCAATGTGAAAGTGCCCATCTGGCTGTTGCAGCAGTACAACCCGGATATGGATTTCAGCGATTTGCGTCCGGGCACACAGATTTCGTTGCCAAAAGTGGAAGACGTCACAGGCCTGTGACCGAACAGCACTCGCCCCGCGCGAGCAGTATGCCTATAATTCAAGCCGATGCGACGTATTCTGCCTGCAACGCTTTCACTGCTTCTGTGTGTCGCCAGCGCCGCCTGGTCTGACACCGGATCGAATTCCATTGATGATTCCTCGCGCGCGGCGGCAACGCCGGCCGCAGGGTTGTCGGCCGCCATGCCCATCGCCGATCAGATCATCGTGCGCAAGTCGCAGCGGCGGCTGTTTCTGATGCGTCGTGGTGAGGTGCTGCGCAGTTATCGCGTGGCACTGGGGCTCATGCCCGAAGGGCCCAAGGAGCAGGCCGGGGATTTCCGCACCCCCGAAGGCCATTACCAGCTCACGCGGCGCAATCCGCGCAGCGATTACTTCCTCTCGATCCAGGTGTCCTATCCGAACGATCAGGATCTGCGCCGCGCGCACCACCAGCATGTGGAGGCCGGCGGCTCGATCATGCTGCACGGTCTGCCGAACAACCTGCGTCACCCGCCCGAGTACTATGCCAAGGCAGATTGGACCGATGGCTGCATCGCCATGTCCGATTCCGATATGGTGGAGCTGTGGATGATGACCCAGGACAACACCCCGATCGATATCCTGCCTTGAGGACGGTCCCCGTTCTGGAGCCCGCGGGGGCGCTGGAAGCCAGCATAGTGGTCGCCGATTCGGTCGATGCACGCGTCGGCCCGCGCGGCAGCCTCGAGAACCTCTCGCAGGCCGAGATCGACAAGCTGCTCGATACCAGCCAGACCGGGCTGTACACATTGTTCCGCAACTGCGCTCTGGCGGTACTCAACTCCGGCAGCGACAACGACAACGCCAAGGAGATCTTCGAGCGTTACCGCAACTTCGACGTGCAGATCGTGCGCCACGCCTGGGGCATCAAGTTGCAGATCAGCAATGCGCCCGCTGCCGCCTTCGTCGATGGCGAGATGATCCATGGGATCAAGGAGCATCTGTTCGCGGTGCTGCGCGACGTCATCTATACGGCAAATGAAATCATCGGCGTCGGTCGTCTCGACACCCACGATCCTGCCTCGATCACCAATGCCGTATTCCATATCCTGCGCAACGCCAGGGTACTCGATTACAAAGCGCGCCCGAACCTGGTGGTCTGCTGGGGTGGGCACTCGATCGGCGACGCCGAATACCAGTACGCCAAGCGCGTCGGCTATGAGATAGGGCTGCGTGCACTCGATGTATGCACGGGATGCGGTCCTGGGGCCATGAAGGCGCCGATGAAGGGCGCCGGCGTCGGCCACGCCAAGCAGCGCATCACTCATGGCCGATTTATCGGTCTGACCGAGCCCGGCATTATTGCCGCGGAACCGCCCAACGCCATCGTCAACCAGCTCGTGATCATGCCGGATATCGAAAAGCGCCTCGAGGCCTTCGTGCGGCTGGCACACGGCATCGTGGTGCTGCCCGGAGGGGCCGGCACCGCCGAGGAAATCCTGTATCTGCTCGGGGTGCTGCTCGATCCGGCCAACGCCGCGCAGCCGCTGCCGGTGGTGCTGACCGGACCGGCCGCCAGCGCCGGCTATTTCGAGCAGATCGCGCGCTTCATCGAGGGCACGCTCGGGGCGGCGGCGCTGACGCGGCTCAAAGTCATCATCGACGATCCGGCCGGCGTGGCGCGCCACCTGGTCAGATCATTCGAGCTGGTGCGTGAATTTCGCCGCAGCCAGAACGATTCATTCAATTTCAATTGGCTGCTGCGGGTGCCGTACGACATGCAGCAGCCGTTCGAGGTCACTCACGCCTCGATGCGCGCGCTGGCGTTGCATCGCGGGCAGCCGGTGCATCGGCTCGCGGCCAATCTGCGGCGCGCGTTCTCAGGCATCGTGACCGGCAACGTCAAGGAAAATGGCGTCGCCGCCATCGAACGCGATGGACCCTACGAACTTGCAGCCGATCCGCAGATCATGCCGCTGCTCGATGAGCTGTTGACTGCATTCGTCGCGCAACGGCGCATGAAGCTGCCGGGCAGCATTTACCGGCCCTGCTACCGTCTGGTGGCCTGATTCGCAAGGACACTCGAGTGCTGCCACTGCATTATTGGAGCGTCGTACCTCTCATAATTTTTTAGTGCTGTTTTGTTGCTTCCAGGCAGCCTCCCAAGTGCTGCACCGCTGTGATCCAGTTCCTGCGCCCCCCTGCAGCGGCGCGTACTCTGGAAGCCACGGAGGTCCACAAAACGCACATGAGTAAATCTGAACTGCCGAAGGTCGAGACTGCGGACGAGGCGCTGGCCGGTAAGTTGGCCGCACCCAGCGGTACCGAGGCGTACGCACGCTGGCTCGAGCACATGCAGCGCACGCGCACGCGTCACGCCGCCATCACGCGCAACCTGTACACCTGGTCGAACTACAAGAGCTGGGCGGACAAGATGCGCATCGATTGGAAGGACGACAGCAAGCCTTAAGCCCCGCCCTGGCTTCAGCGCCGCTGTTGCGCTGCCGGACTCACGCTGGCGCCCTGAGCGCGATGATGGGTCGGGGATTCCAGCCATTCGAACATGGACTGCCAGTCGGCCCAGTCCTCCGCCACCAGCGCCGCCTTCATCTCCGCCAGTCCATAGCCGGTTTCGGCAGAGCGCACGTAACTCTGTGAATCGCGCAGGGTCGCCACGATCGGGATATTGAGCGTGCCCAGAAAACGCGTCAGCGACTGGTAGATCAGGGTATTGCGGCGCACGCGATTGGCGATGATTCCGAGGCGGTTTTCGTCGCGGCGCACCTTCGCCACCAGCAGCAGATTCTGCACGCAGCGCGAGCACGCGTGTATGTCGATGTCCGAGGGCAGTACCGGCACCAGGATCTTGTCGGCGCCGCGAATCAGATCCGGGATCTCATTGGCCTCGAGCGCCGCCGGCGTATCGACCACGACCCGATCGGTGCCTTGGGGAATGCGCAGCTGGAAGGCGCGGGTGATGCGCGGGTCGCGCTCAAAAGCCGCGATCAATGCAATGTGGGGCTGGTTGTCCTGGCGCTTGCTGAGCCAGTGCGCCGAGGAGCCCTGCGGATCGTAGTCCATCATCACCAGCCGCTCGCCGCATTGGGCATAGTGACTGGCGACATTGATGGCTATGGTCGTCTTGCCCGACCCGCCTTTCGGGTTCAGCACGACGATACGCTGCATACGAAGATCCTGATCTGCCGAAGATTATGTCCGTTGCAGCCTACGCATGCGCGACACAGGCCGCAAGCCGGACGACACGCCGGTGGCCGCGGGTCGCCCTGTGAGCCAGTGCACTCCGGCCGTAAGGCGGCCTCTCTAGCATGGCCGCACCTTCACAGCAGCGCGGTCACCGTGGAAGTATTTCTACTGATCTGGGACGAGATGGACGATTGGGTCGGCGCCTGCAAACACCTGCTGCGCCTGACTTGAAACCCTAGCAGTTCGGCCCCATACCGCCGGTTGGTAACAGACGGCGGGTGGTGACATGTCGAGCGAGCGCGAGCAATTAAGCTTCCAGGCCGAGGTCCGCGAACTACTGCAGTTGATGATCCATTCCCTGTACAGTCACAGGGAAATCTTCGTTCGTGAACTGATCTCCAACGCCTCCGACGCCAACGACAAGCTGCGTTTCCTGGCGCTGTCGCAGCCGACGCTGCTGGGCAAGGACGGCGAGCTGGCCATCTGGATCGATACCGATCCCAAGGGCGGCACCCTGACCATCCGCGACAACGGCATCGGCATGAGCCGCGAGGAGACGGTCTCGCACCTCGGTACGATCGCGAAGTCCGGCACCGCCGAGTTCTTCAAGCGCCTGACCGGCGACCAGCAGAAGGATGCGCAGCTGATCGGCCAGTTCGGCGTGGGGTTCTATTCCGCCTTCATCGTCGCCGAACGCGTGGAGGTGCTGACCCGTCGCGCCGACCTGCCGGCCGAGGCCGGGGTACGCTGGGAATCCAGCGCCGACGGGCAATTCACGGTCGAGACCATCACACGCGAGCAGCGCGGTACCAGCGTGGTGCTGCATCTGAAGCCCGAGGCCAAGGAGTTTGCCGAGGGCTTCCGTCTGCGCTCGCTGGTGCGCCGCTATTCCGATCACATCGCCTTCCCGGTGCGCATGCAGAAGGAGGGCCAGGCCCTGCTCGAGTATGAGGACGTCAATCAGGCGCAGGCCCTGTGGACGCGAGCGCGCAGCGACCTCAAAGACGAGGAATACCGCGATTTCTACCGCCACATTGCCCACGACGATGCCGACCCGCTGGCCTGGAGTCACAATCGCGTCGAAGGCAAGCGCGAGTATACGAGCCTGCTGTACGTGCCGGCGCACGCACCGTTCGACCTGTGGCAGCGCGAGGCTGCCCGCGGGCTCAAGCTCTATGTGCGGCGCGTGTTCATCATGGACGACGCCGAGCAGTTCCTGCCTCTGTACCTGCGCTTTATCAAGGGTGTCATCGATTCGAACGACCTGCCGCTGAATATCTCGCGCGAGCTGTTGCAGCAGGATCACGAAGTCGAGGCCATGCGCAGCGCGCTGACGCGCCGGGTCCTGGAGATGATCGCCAAGCTCGCCAAGGATGAGCCGGAGAAATACCAGCAGTTCTGGCGCGAATTTGGCCGCGCGCTCAAGGAAGGGCTGGGCGAGGATCCGGGGAATCGCGACAAATTGCTGCCATTGCTGCGCTTCGCCAGCACCGCCAAGGCCGACAACGAGGAGAGCGTGAGTCTGGCCGACTACGTGGCGCGGATGCGCCCTGGCCAGGAGCGTATCTATTTCATCGTCGCCGAAGGTCTGGCTGCCGCGCGCGAGAGCCCGCACCTGGAGCTGCTGCGGCAGAAAGAGGTTGAAGTACTGCTCATGGGCGATCGCGTCGATGAGTGGGTCATGGGGCGCGTCAGCGAATTCGAGGGCAAGCGCTTCAAGGATGTATCGCGCGGCGATCTGGAACTCGGCGGCTTGACCGAGGCCACCGAGCGAGCGCGCATCGACGAGGAGCGGCGCGAGCACAAGGCATTGCTCAAGCGCTTCAAGGATGCCCTGGGTGACAAGGTGCTCGAAGTGCGCGTCAGCGAGCGCCTGCGCGACTCGCCGGCCTGCCTGGTGCGCGGCGAAGCCGACCTGTCGGCAGCCATGCGCCGGGTGCTGGCGGCCAATGGTCAGACGATTCCGGCCACTGCGCCCGGATTTGAGCTCAACGTGACGCATCCGCTGGTGCGCTACATGGATGCTCTGAAGGAGCCCGAACCGTTCAGCGAACTGGCCCAGCTGCTGTACGATCAGGCGAGCCTGGCCGACGATGGTCAGGTGGCCAACGGCGCCGAGTTCGCGCGCCGCCTCAACAAGCTGCTGGTGCGGCTGGTCGAGACGCGCCAGTAATACTTAGGAGGACGCAT
>Ga0302326_10008871_pt1 | contig 22112 bp, 20 predicted proteins | sample Palsa_T0_3_FD_202264 | JGI IMG/M metagenome (GOLD analysis project Ga0302326, IMG submission 202264) | Peat permafrost microbial communities from Stordalen Mire near Abisko, Sweden - Palsa_T0_3 | ecosystem: Environmental > Terrestrial > Soil > Palsa > Peat permafrost | place: Sweden: Abisko... | reverse complement strand
CGCTGTCTGGGATGGGGTCGAGCCCACCCCATGGTATCGATTTTCGCGGCAGCCCGAAAGCGTGGGGCCATGGTCCCAGTATGGGGGCGATCTGTGATCTGGCAAGACGGAATCGCGACGCGGGGATTTCAAACCGAGGCAATGCCGGTCGAACTCGCCAAGCAACGCGAGAAGCCTGGACGACCGGATCACGTCGGCGCGGTCTGCCGAGAGCAAGGTCTACTTTGCATGGGGTTGTTTTCAAGAAAATAAGATCATTGGCCGCCCGAAGGAGACCCCGCAGGCGCTCGCCTCCGTTACTCCCTGTTGCTTGCCGCCCGGACGATCGGTGTCCAGCGCGCAATCTCGTTCTTCACCAGAGCGGCGAGCGCTCTCTGCCCCCGCTTCACCTTGGCGGGAATGTCGCAACCGAGGCCGGAGAGGCGTTTGCTCACCATGTCGTCATCGAGCGCCTCGTCGAGGGCGTCACTGAGAGCGTCGAGAACGGCCTTCGGGGTTGCCTTCGGCGCAAACATCGCATACCAGGCCGATATGGCGAATTCCGGCAGTCCGGCCTCCTTTGTGGTCGGGACCTGCGGCAGGGCCGGGTTGCGCTCCGGCATTCCGGTTGCGTAGATCTTTATCGTTCCGGCCTGTACCTGTTGCACGATGTCCGATATCGGCTCGCACATGTAGTCGACCTGGCCGCCGATCAGTGCGTTGACGGCCGGAGCGCCGCCGCTGAACGGGACCAGGGTGGGTTTCGCGCCGATGACTTTGTTGAGCAACAGGCCGCTGAAGTGCGAGATCGAGCCGATGCCGGAATGAGCCATGTTCAGCTTGTCGGCATTGGCCTTGAGATAGGCGGCGAATTCGTTCAGGTCGTTCGGCGGAAAATCCTTTCGGGCCACGATCACGACGGCCTGATCGACGACGAGCCCGATGGGCGCGAAATCGACATCCGGCTTGTATGCGAGGTTGGGGTAAAGGGCGACAGCGACGGCGTGGGTCCCGATCTGCCCCAACTCGATCGTATATCCGTCCGGGTTTGCCCGCATCGCCCGCGTCGAGCCGGTGGTGCCGCCGGCACCGACCACGTTTTCTATGACGATCTGCTGGCCGAGCGTACGCGACATGTGTTCGCCGACGACGCGCGCGACGATGTCGGTCGGCCCGCCCGCGTTGAACGGCACGATCATCGTGATCGGCCGCGTCGGATAGGCCTGCGCCCGCGCGGCGCGCGACAGGGCCGGGAGCGAAACCGCACCCGCTGCCAGACGCAGAAATCGACGGCGTGGAAGTGTCATCGGTCCGCTCCTCCCGTGACGAAGCTATATCACCTGCACCGGAGCGAGGAAGGGGTGCCCCGGCACCCCGGGCTGCTTTTGGCCGGTTCGATCGCCCGCCGCGATGGCACCAACCCGGCCGCTGGTGTACTTTGCATGGGGTTGTTTTCAAGAAAAAATCATTCACCGCCCCGAGTGCCTCAGGCGAGCCGGAAGCGCAGTGGGCAACGGCTTCCCCGTCAGCCCGCCTGCTCCCGCCGCACGTCCGGCGGCACCGCCTCCGCGGCGAGCTCCGCCAGCGCCTGGTCCAGCGGCACCACCTTCTGGTCCTGGGCGCCGAGCCGGCGGATCGAGACGGTGCGGGTCTCCGCCTCCTTCTTGCCGATCACCAGCAGCACCGGCACCTTGGCGAGCGAATGCTCGCGCACCTTGTAGTTGATCTTCTCGTTGCGCAGGTCGAGGTCGACCCGCAGCCCGGCGCGGCGGGCGAGGTCGGCCGCTTCGCGGGCATAGCCGTCGGCGTCGGAGACGATGGTCGCGATCACCGCCTGGGTCGGCGACAGCCACAGCGGGAAGTGGCCGGCATAGTGCTCGATGAGAATGCCGGTGAAGCGCTCCAGCGAGCCGAACATGGCGCGGTGGAGCATCACCGGCGTCACCTTGTCGGAGTGCTCGTCGATATAGAACGCGCCGAGCCGGCCCGGCATGTTGAGATCGACCTGGATGGTGCCGCACTGCCAGTCGCGGCCGATGGCGTCGCGCAGGACGTATTCGAGCTTGGGGCCATAGAACGCGCCCTCGCCCTTGTTGAGCGTCCAGGGACGGCCGGACGCCTTCAGGGTGGCCATCAGCGCGGCCTCCGCCTTGTCCCACACTGCGTCCTCGCCGATGCGCTTGTCCGGCCGGTCGGAGAATTTGATCACCACGTCGGAGAAGCCGAAATCCTCGTAGATCGAGAGGATGAGATCGTTGATCGCGAGCGCTTCCTCCGCGATCTGATTTTCGGTGATGAACACATGCGCGTCGTCCTGGGTGAATGCGCGCACGCGCATCAGGCCATGCAGCGCGCCCGACGGCTCGAACCGATGGACCTTGCCGAATTCGCCGAGCTTGTAGGGCAGGTCGCGGTACGATTTCAGCCCGTTCTTGAAGATCTGGATGTGGCCCGGGCAGTTCATCGGCTTGACCACGAAGACGCGCTCCTCGTCCTCGCGCGGCTGGGTCAGGAACATGCTTTCGCGGAACGTCGCCATGTGGCCGGAGGCGACCCAGAGCGAGGAATCCATGAGCTGCGGTGCGTTGACCTCCGCATAGCCCGCCGCGCTCTGGCGGCGGCGGATGTAGCTCTCCAGCGCCTGGAACAGGGTCCAGCCCTTGGGGTGCCAAAAGACCGAGCCCGGCGCCTCCTCCTGGAAATGGAACAGGTCCATCTCGCGGCCGAGCCGGCGGTGGTCGCGCTTCTCGGCCTCCTCGATCTGCTTGAGATAGGCGTCGAGGTCTTCCCGGTTGCGCCAGGCGGTGCCGTAGATGCGGGTCAGCATGGGGTTGCGCGAATCCCCGCGCCAATAGGCGCCGGCCACCTTCATCAGCTTGAAGGCATCGCCGATCTTGGCGGTCGAGGTCATGTGCGGGCCGCGGCACAGGTCGAACCAGTCGCCCTGCTTGTAGATGTTGATCTGCTGGTCGGCCGGAATGGCGTCGACCAGCTCGACCTTGAACATCTCGCCCTTGTCGCGGAACACGCGCTTGGCCTCGTCGCGCGACCACACCTGCTTGGTGAAGGGTTTGTCGCGGGCGATGATCTCGCGCATCTTCTTTTCGATGGCGGGAAAGTCCTCCGGGGTGAACGGCTCGTTGCGGAAGAAGTCGTAATAGAAGCCGTTCTCGATCACCGGGCCGATGGTGACCTGGGTCCCCGGCCACAGCGCCTGCACCGCCTCGGCGAGCACATGGGCGGCGTCGTGGCGGATCAGCTCCAGCGCGCGGGGATCGTCGCGGTTGACGAACTCGATCTTGGCGTCGCGATCGATGGGATCGGCGAGATCGGCGAGCCTGCCGTCGAGCGCCATGGCGACGGTGCGCTTGGCGAGGGAAGGCGAAATCGCCTTGGCCACTTCGAGGCCGGTGACGCCGTCGGGGTAGTCCCGACGCACCCCGTCGGGAAAGGTCAACGCGACCATATCGTGCTCCTGGTTGCTCACTCGCTGCCAACGGACGCAGGTAAGCGCGCGCACGACATATACCAGCGGAGCATGTCAGGCAACGCGTGCGGCGCACGCGCGCGAATGCGGCGGAAGTGGCCAAACGAATCCGACAAAAGATCACATTCCGGTCAAACGTTCGCACGACCCATTGCGGAATTATTAATCCCAGCGCACCGGGAAAGAACAATAAGAAGTGCGCGCAGGCTAAACGGCGGGGCGACCATCACAAAACCAAATGTGTGTGCGGACTGCCGCGCCTTAAGGCACGGGGGGTTCCTCATGGCTGTATGCCTGCGGCGGGCCACGTCGGCCGCGTGTGTGTACTTGCGTCGCGTCGGCAGCGTCGCTCGCCGCGGCATGCTCCATGGCCCCCCGGCCCATTTTGGTTGCGGCGGTACCGGCCGGTCGCGAAGGGAACGCGTCCGGCCGGTGCCGATGTCTCGATTGTCAGGGGGTGAGCGGCTGCGGCGAAGGCGGCCGGTTCGCGTTTCGAGTGGATGTGAAGCGCAAGTGGAAGTGAAGCGTAAGCGTAAAGCGTAGCGTTGGAGGGGCAAGATGAGTACGCGGGACCGCGAGCCCGAATCACCGGGTCCATTGAGATATGCGCCGAAATGGGCGCGGATGGCTGCGCCGGAGCCGGAGCCCCAGGGCGATCGGCCCGGCGGCCAGCCGCGGCCGGCGAATGGCCGCCCGCCCGAGCGCAGGCTGGCGCAGCCGCCGCGCGAACCGGCGCCGTGGAAACCGACCAGGCAGAAAGGCAGCTTCGAAGGCGACGTGGCGATCAAGCAGTTGCGCGAGCGCATGGCGCTGGCGCCCGATCTGCCGCCCGAACCTCCGATGCGCGATGAGGGCAGGTCGGTGTTCGGCATGGTCGGGCGGCTCGCCGGTCTCGTCATCATGGCGGCGATCGGTGCGTATGGATTCGTCTGGATCTCGACGCCGCGCGGCCAGCCCGACGAGCACGGCTTCGCGGCCGCCGGTTACGAAAAGCCGGCGGGCGGCGAGCAGCCGGACGCGGCGCCGGCCGTCGACAGTACCGGCGTCGATCCTTCAGGTTCGAGCAATGGCGGTTATAGGCAAGCGGTATTCCAGCCGCCGCCGGTTCCAGGGGCGGGTCTCAAGGCCGACACGCTACGGTCTCGGGACGAGGCGCCCCCAAACGAGCGGCCGCAACTGCTGGCGCCGGTGGCGGTGCCGGCACCTTGGTCGGCGCCTGCCGCCGGCCGCGATCTCGCCGACAAGCCCCGTGAAGTCCCGACCACCGGCGTCGCGGCGTATTCGGCGGCGCCCGCCCCGGTCGGCACGGCGTCGCCGCGCCGGGCACCGCCCGCCGGGGCCGAGAACCCGGCCGCTCCACCGCCATCGGCGGTGCCGGGGCTCGACCGCGAGGACATCGCGACCTTTCTCGCGCGTGGGCGCACCTATCTCGCCAACGGCGATGTCTCCGCCGCGCGCCTCGCCTTCCGGCGTGCGGCCGAGAATGGCGATGCGCAGGCTGCGCTTGCACTCGGCGGAACCTTCGATCCGCTGGTCCTCAAGAGCCTCGGCGCCATCGGGGTCGCGGCCGATCCGATCCAGGCGCGCGGCTGGTATCAAAGAGCGGCGGAACTCGGATCGCGCGATGCGCCGCAGCGGCTCGAGCAGCTCGCGCAATCCGCCCGGTAACAATTGACTTGCTCCCTCTCCCGCAAGCGGGAGAGGGAGCGAAAACCGTTCAATTCGCGGTTCCAATCCTCACATCCGCGGCGGCACCGTATTGGTGCCGCGCCAGCGTGCATAGCGCCACGGCAGGTACCATCGCGCCTGGGGCGGTGGCGTGTCGGGAACGAAGTCGAGGCCGGAGGTTCCGAACGGCTGGCAGCGCAGCACGCGTGCGAGCGTCATCCATCCGCCGGCCCAGAAGCCGTGGCGCGCGAAGGCCTCGTCGGCATATTGCGAGCAGGTCGGCAAATGCCGGCAATTCATCCCGATCAGCGGCGACAAGGTCAGGCGATAGGCCTTCACCGCCGCGCGGGCGAGGATTTGCGCAAGGCTCGCCGGCGATTTCGGAAGGGGTGGAACTTGCGCTGGCACTTTCATTGCATCGCGTGCGGGGCGCGTCGCCGGGTTGCGAAGCTCCGGATCGATATCCTCCCGGGAGTGCGGGATATGACGCCGGTGTGCTTCCTTTACACTAGCAATCAGTGGCGTTCCTGGGTAGTCATTTACGGTCAGGGAGTCGGGATGCCCTGTACCAAAAGTTCCGCGGGGGCGGCGCGGGTAGGGGTCGTAATGTTGCGCTCGTTGCTAGGGGGGCTCGCCCTCGCCGGATGCACCTTCTCCGGTTTCGCCGAAACGGTGGATGCGCCCAACAGCGCGCAAGTCCTCCCGATGACCTTCGTGTTGCTCAACGAAGGTCCGGCGAATTCATGCGGCTTGAAGTGCCGTCAGCTCATAGCCGCCTCAGGGATGATAACGGCCGATACCCCGAGCCAGTTTCAGGCGTTCATGCGCGACAATCCGACGCAGGATGCCACCGTGGTCCTGGAATCCGATGGCGGTTCCGTCCTCGGCGCGCTGGAGTTCGGCCGTGCCATCCGCCGCCTCGGGCTTTCGACCACGGTCGGCCGTGTGGTCGAGCGGCGGTCCAAGGCGGGCGCCAAGTTCGGGGAACTCAATCCCCGGGTCGACTGCCAGTCGATGTGTACATTCGTGCTGCTCGCCGGCGTCAAGCGTTCGGTCCCGCCGGAAGCGCAGGTGCTGGTGCATCAGATCTGGCTCGGCGACCGCCGCGAAGACGCGGTCGCGGCGAACTACAGTGCCGAGGATCTGGTGGTGGTTCAGCGCGATATCGGCAGCATCGTGCAATACACCGCGGAAATGGGTGGCGACGTCGAGCTGGTGCAGCTTTCGCTCAAGGTGCCGCCATGGGAACCGATGCGCGTGCTGACCCGCGACGAGCTGCGGCGCACCCGTCTCGATCTCGGCGGGCAGGTTTCCGAAAAGCCGTCCGCCGCCAAGACCGCGGCGGGTCCTGCGGTGGTGACCCCGGACCTGCGAAGCGCGCCCAACGAGCGGGGCTGGATGTTCGAAAGCGGGTCCGGCCGGCCGGTGCTTTCGCGCACGCATCCCCTCACCGTCGAGGGCGAACGGATCGGCAGTTTCGACCTTGCCTTGACCTGCGCGGAGACCCCTGGAACCTACAATCTGACCTACAAGGAGGTCCGCTACGGGCCGGCCGGCCGCGAGCTGCCGCGCAGCCTTGCGCAGATCGATGTGGTCATCGAGGATCAGGTTCAGGAGCTCAAGATCGGTTCCTCCGGGCGCCGGCCGCAGCGCGGCGAACTCGAATCGGTGGCCGGCACGGTGGTCTCGGCGCAGACGATCCGCGCGTTCGCCGGCGAGGGTCCGGCATCGATGACGCTGGCGACCGAAAGCGCCGGCAATCCTCACACCACCATCCGGGTCGGCAATGCGGGCTTCGCCGGCAATTTCCTCAGGCTCCAATCGGGCTGCCAGCAGAGCCAGTGGACGCGCACCGATCATGCGCAGCTGCAGCCGCCGCGGACGGCCCACTGAGCGTATCAGGTGGGCAGTGCGGTGGCGCGTGCTTCGCGTTTGGCCGCGATCTGGTCGATGGCGGAGACCACGGCATCGAAGGTCAGCATGGTCGAGGCATGACGGGCCTTGTAGTCGCGCACTGGCTCCAGCAGGGCAATGTCGGCCCAGCGCCCGGCCGCGGGCGGAGGACCGTTTTCCTTCAGCATGCGCCGCACGTCTTCGCGCAGCTGGCGCAGCTCCTGGGCACTGGCCCCGACGATATGCCTCGCCATGATCGAGGAGGAGGCTTGACCGAGTGCGCAGGCCTTCACGTCATGGGCGAAATCGGTGACGGTATCGCCCTCCATCTTGAGATCGATCGTGACCGTCGAGCCGCAGAGCTTGGAATGCGCGGTCGCGGTCGCATCCGGCTGCGGCAACCGGCCGATCCGGGGGATGTTGCCCGCCAGCTCGAGAATCCTGCGGTTGTAGACGTCGTTGAGCATGACTGCCGGGCTTTCTCCATGGCCGAGGGCGCTTCGATTGTGTCCGGCCCCCAGGTTATTATATAGGGGGTGCGGCGACGGGGTGGAATCCCCACCTGTTCGTCGGGGCCGGCTTTCCCGATTTGCAGGGAGTGCCTTTCGTTTATTGGAATGCGGCGTCCCGTATGTCCGGAGCCCCCGGCGAAGGCGTGCGGACGACGCGTCCGGATGACACATCCGGGGTCCGGCATCGCCGAGGCTCCGGTCGAACGGAGCGATCGTCATGGACACCGCCATCAAGAAGCCTGCCGTCCCTTCCTTGCCCGCCGACCTCCGCGCCGGCGCCGAAATCGTGGTGCCGCGCCCCTCGCGCAGCGAAGCGGAGCAGGCGGTGCGGACCCTGCTCGCCTATGTCGGGGACAACCCGGACCGGGAAGGGCTGATCGATACGCCCAAGCGCGTCATCTCCGCATATGAGGAGCTCTACAGCGGCTATTGCGAGGACCCGGTGGAAGTGCTCGACCGCACCTTCGCGGAGATGGGCACCTATGACGACCTCGTGCTGGTGAGGAACATTCCATTCCATTCCCATTGCGAGCATCACATGATGCCGTTCTACGGCCGCGCCCATGTGGCCTACATGCCCGTCGAGCGCGTGGTCGGCCTGTCGAAGCTCGCCCGCCTGATCGACGTGTATGCGCGCCGCCTGCAGACCCAGGAGCATCTCACCTCCCAGGTGGTGACCGCCATAGACGAGGTCCTCAGGCCGCGCGGTGTCGCCGTGATGGTGGAGGCCGAGCACACCTGCATGTCGCTGCGCGGCGTCGAGAAGCACGGCTCCTCCACGGTGACGACGCAATTCACCGGCCTGTTCCGCGACGATCCGACCCGGCAGGTGCGTTTCATCACGCTGGTCAAGCAATAAGATCAGGGATCAGTGATCAGGGATCAGTGATCAGAGAGCGATTCCAGCGTCACGTCTGATTACTGATCCCTGATCACTGATCCCTGATTACTGATCCCTGGAGACCGTCATGCCGTTCGCGCCGCGCGGCTCCGCCGCCGAGATCGAGGAGGGCCGCGCCTTCGCGCCGAAATTCGACGCCGCCGGCCTCATCACCTGCGTCGTCACGGCCGCGGATTTGGGCGAGGTCCTGATGGTCGCCCACATGGACGCGCAGGCGCTGACGCGGACGCTGGAGAGCGGAGAAGCGTGGTTCTACAGCCGTTCGCGCCAGGCGCTGTGGAAGAAAGGCGAAACCTCCGGCCACATCCAGCGCGTCGTCGAGATGCGCGTCGACTGCGACCAGGACGTGCTGCTCATCAAGGTCGAACAGGCCGGCCCCGGCGCCTGCCACACCGGCCGGCGCTCCTGCTTCTACCGCGCCGTCGTCCCCGGCGCGCCCGGCACCGCGGCGTCGCTGGAGTTTCGCGACGGCGAACGCACCTTCGATCCGGCGCGGGTCTATGGGCCGCAAGGAAACTGAGCCGGCCAGCTGAAGATATTCCGATGAGGTCGACGCACCCACGGACGTCATCGCCGGGTTCGTCCCGGCGATCTCGATGCTCGTGGCAGGGCCGTGCCTGATGAATCGAGATGGCCGGGACAAGCCCGGCCAGAACCGATCCGAGTGAGCGGCGCGTCCGCTAAAGCGTCTTCCTGATCTTCGGCTCCAGATTGAAGATGCGCGCGGCATTGAGGCCGAGGATGTTGCGCTTGGTCTGCTCCGAGAGGAATGGCAGGTCGATGATCTCGCCGGGCAGGTCGAAATCGAAATGCGGCCAGTCCGACGCGAACAGCAGTTGCGAGTGCGCATTGATCATGTCGAGGGTGACCTCGAGCGCCTTGCGGTTGGTGGTCTCCATCGGCTGCGTCGTGTACCAGAAATTCTCGCGCATATATTCGCTCGGCAGCTTTCGCAGCTGCGGCGCCTCGGACGGGCGCATCATGTATTGGTCGTCGAGCCGCTGCATCAGGAACGGCACCCAGGCGAGCCCGCTCTCCACCCAGATCGGCTTGAGCTTGGGAAACCGCTCGGGAAGGCCGTTGAGGATCCAGTTGGTGGCGTGGATCATGTTCGACCACACGAAACCCAGCGCGTGCATGCCGAGGAAGCGGTTGATGGTGGCGAGGGAAGGGTCCTGCCAATGGTATCCGGCGTGGAAAGCCAGCGGCTTGCCGCGCTCCTCGATCATCGCATAGAGCCGCATGTAGTGATTGTGGTGCACCGGCTTGTAGCGGGTGCTGGTGATGCAATAGCCGATCACGCCGGGCACGCCGTCGAACTCCTCGACCGTGCGCTCGGCCTCCTCGGGAGTGTTGAACGGCAGGTAGATAAGCGATTTGATGCGGTCGTCCGCGGCCAGGATCTTGTCCGCCAGCCAGCGGTTATAGGCGCGGCCGAGCCACACCTCCATTTCCGGCTGGGGATGCATGCCGAGAAAAAGCATCGGGGTCGGAAACACCACCATGTAGTCGATGGCGAGCGCCTCCATCGCGCGGCGGGTCAGCACGACGTCGCGATGGACGTCGCTTTCCGCAACCGTCTCCCGCTGCCCGTCCTGGTGCGGAATCCGGCCGCCGACGCTCTGATAGCGCAGGCCGAGATCGCCGTTGAGGCCGTAGGGCGGGGCGTTGATGCGCTCGGCCTGGAAATGGATCGCCTGCTCGCGCACGACGGGGTCTTCGATGTACCCGATGATCTCCTTCCACGACACCGTCTCGACGTGATGGGCGTCGATGTCGCAGATGAACCAGTCGCGGTATTTGCGCTTGATCGAATCCTGTCTGGCATGGGCGAGAAGGTCGCGCGTGTCGGTGAAGACGTCGACCTGCTGCGGGGTGATCAGCTGGGGAACGGACGTGGTGGGCGCATTCATCGGTTCACCTCAGGGCTCGTCGGGCCGGCGTCGATACCACAGGGCCAGTTCCATCGGGCCGAGCCGCAATGCCCGCAGCAACTCGGACACCGCCGACAGCAGTTCGGTCGCGGTCAGGGGCTCGGTCTCCTCGCGTACGATCGGTCGGAAGGTACGCTCTTCGCCATCGGATTTCGCCACATAAAGGCGGATCGCCGCGGTCAGGATCTGGGCGACCGCCTCGTCGGAAACCCGGCCGGCCTCGTTGGTGCGCACGAGATCGCGCGCCGCCACATGCAGGTCCGCGGCAAAGCGGTCGATCCAGGCGTAGGGATCGTTGGCGAGGGGATCGTTTGGCACAGCGGGTTCAAACAACGACATAGACGTGCCCGTCGGCGACCTCCAGCTTGGCCTTGCGCAACGCGAATCTCTCGCCGGCGGGGTGGCGGCCGGTACGCAGGTCGAACTCCCAGCCATGCCACGGGCAGACGATGTTCTTGCGCACGGGATCGTGCTGGAGCATGCGGGTCTTGCCGTCCTCATCGAGAGGCTCGACGACGTGGCGGTAGATGCGGCCCTGGCATACCGGCCCGCCCCGATGCGCGCACTGGTTATACCAAGCGACCAGTTCGCCATCGACCATGAAGACACCGATTTCCGTGCCGTCGCACGAAATCACTTTGCGTTCGCCATCCCCGAGTTCGCCGACGTGCCCCACCATATAGGATTTCATTCCCTCACCTGTGCATACAAGGCGTATCTCGGCTGCCGGCTTCGGACGGTCCGCCACAATGATGCGACAGGCTTGCCCCGGCGGTGGAAATCGTCAAGGGCTGCCGCCCCGGGAACGGACTTGCAGGCCGCCTGTTTTTTTGAACCGGACTGCGCATCCGCCAGACAAAGAAGTCATGACCACGATGCTCAAACAGCACAGCCCGGCGTCTTTTCGCAGCTCGCGACCGCAGGCGTCGGTTTTTGCATAGACCCATGGGAGGCCTGATCTTAACTATTGATTGTCCCAAATCGGCTAAGTGAATCGTTTGAGAGTTCGGTTGTTTTTGGGACCTGGAATTAGGCTGAAAGTCAAAGTTTCGTGTCACAAGGGGTTTCGTCCTTGCGCGCTCGCGCAGGAGACGGGCGGCAATCGGAAAATGGGGCCGAAGACGATGGCGACGTGTAGCAAGGATGCGTGTTCTTCTTCTCGTGCAAGACCGGCCGGTGGTCTCGCCGGCAAAAGCGGATGGCTGGCGGCGACCGCCATCGGTCTTGTCTGCCTCGGCGGCACGACCAAGCCGGCCGATGCATTTTCCAACTATTTCTTCGACGGCGGCAACACGTACGCGCGCCGGCAGTTCGGTGACGGCGCTGCGATCGCACCCTCGTACCGCGTGCGCAGGCATACCGATTCCGATAAGAGCAGCGCCGGCAAGGACACCGCGAAAAAGGAGCCGCCGAAGCCTCCGACGGGTCCGCTGATCATCGTCGTCGCGATCGGCAGCCAGCACGTGACCGTTTACGACGATGGAACGCCCATCGCCTCGGCCCCGATCTCGACCGGCATGCCCGGCCACCCGACGCCGATGGGGATTTTCAGCGTCATCCAGAAAGACCGGTATCACCACTCCAACATCTACAGCGGCGCGCCGATGCCCTATATGCAGCGCATCACGTGGTCGGGCGTCGCGATGCACGAGGGCGTGCTGCCGGGCTACGCGGCCTCCCATGGCTGCATCCGCCTGCCGCACGATTTCGCGTCGCGGCTTTGGACCATGACCAAGATGGGCGTGCGCGTGGTGGTGACGCCGCGCAATGAGATGACGCCGGTCGAGTTCGAGCACCCGCGCCTGGTCGCGCTGGCGACCAAGCCGCCGGTTCCCGACCAGGCGGCCGCGCCCGCGCAGGCACCCGCCGCGGGCTCGTCCGCAATCGCTTTGCCGGCCTTCACCTCGCTGGCGCCGCCTTCGCTCGCTTCCCAGAAATCCGACACGCCGGCCGCTCCGCTCGGCCAGGGTATCGACGCCTCCGGCGATTCGCCGCTGCCGGCGCCCGAGGCCTTGGCCCTCGACCAGCGGCCCGGCGATCTGCGCCCCGGGCTCATTACCGTGGCCGCCGATCCGCTGCCGAGCGCCCCGGCCGCAACCCCGGTTCCGTCGCCGGCCGCGGCGGCCCCGGAACGGCCGCTCAAGCCCGGTCCGGTGTCGGTGTTCGTCAGCCGGAAGCTGGGCAAGCTGTACGTCCGCAAAGGCAATGAGCCGATCTTCGACATGCCGATCACGATTTCGCATCCGGAGATGCCGCTCGGCACCTATCTCTTCACCGCCGGCCAGCCGACCGGCGACGGCGGCAAGCTGCGCTGGTTCGCCCAGGCGGTCGCAAGCGGCAAGGCAACCGTCGAACCGCAGAGAAAGTCGGAGACACGGGGAAGGTCCTATGGCCGTGATGCCAAGGCGGCACCGGCGCCCGCGCCGGTGGCGTCGTCGACCACTCCCGCCGAGGCCCTCGACCGCATCGAGATTCCGCAGGAAGCGCTCGACGTGATTTCGCCCCTGGTGACTCCGGGCGCGTCGCTGATCATCTCCGACCTGGGGATCAGCGGCGAAACCGGCAAGGACACGGACTTCATCATCCTCGCCCGCTGAAGGCGCGGCAAATCGTGCGGGGCGCAACAGGGAAGCCTGTTGCGCCCTTCGCTATTTCGTTTTGCTTCCCTCCCCCGCAAGCGGGAGAGGGAGCGACGCCGGACCGGCGCTTACTTCTCCGCCTTGCGGTACACCGCGAGCGCCGCATCGACCCCGGCTCCGGCGTTGGCCTTGTATCCGCAATTGCGCAGCGCGGTTTCGAGCGCCGCCAGGCAATGCAGCACGTTCTCCTTGCGGCACACATAGCCCATGGTCCCGATCCGCCAGATGCGGCCGTGGAGCGGACCGAACGAGGTGCCGATCTCGATGCCGAAATCGTTGAGCATGATCGCACGCACGGCCTCGCCGGCGACGCCTGCGGGGATCATCACCCCGGTGACGTTGGGCATCTTGTGGCGCTGGTCGCCGAACAGAGCGAGGCCCATTCCGGTCAGTCCGGCCGAGAGCGCGTCGCTCGCCAGCCGGTGGCGCGCAAAGCAGGCCCCCAGCCCCTCGGCGAGGATGATGCGCACGCATTCGCGCGCCGCGTAGAGCATCGAGGTCGCCTCGGTGTGGTGGTTGAGGCGGCTCTCGCCCCAATAATCCATCAGCATGGCGAGGTCGAAATAGTTCGAGGCGATGCGCGGGCCGTTGCCCTCGGAAATGCCCGCCGCACGGATGCCGGCCTCGACGTGCTTGCGGCTGTTGACGATGTCGGCGACGCGCTGGTTGAAGGTGATCGGCGCCGAGCCGGGGGGGCCGGACAGGCACTTCTGCAGCCCCGCCGAGGCGGCGTCGACCTGCCAGTCGTCGATGGCGATGTCGGTGCCGCCGAGGGAGGCGGTCATGTCGGCATAGAGGATGACGTCGTTGGCGCGGCAGATCGGGCCGATCTCCGCGAGCGGCTGGGCCATCGTGGTGGAGGTGTCGCCATGGACGATCGCCAGCACGCGCGGCCGGTGGCGGCGGATTGCGCTCTCCAATTCCTCGGTGGTAAACACGCTGCCCCATTCGCGCTCGATCGTCACGACGTCGCCGCCGCAGCGCGATGCGATCTCCGCCAGGAGATGACCGAAGCGGCCGAACACCGGCACCAGCACCTTGTCGCCGGGCGCGATCAGCGACACCAGGATCGCCTCGACGCCGGCCCGCGCGGTGCCGTCGACCAGGAACGACCAGCGATTGCGGGTCTGGTAGAGCTGCCGCAGCAACTCCATGGTCTCATTCATGTAGACCGTGAAGGCCGGATCGAACTGACCGAGCATCGGCATCGACATGGCGCGCAGCACGCGCGGATCGACCCCGACCGGCCCCGGCCCCATCAGAATGCGCGGCGGCGGGTTTAGTTCAGCGAACAGCTCGGTCACTTGCGGGGCTCCTGGTTCAAACCGTCGGCACTTGCCCGCGCGGCACCGCGAGCGGCGATTTATCCCGGGCGACATAGACGCCGGCTTTCGACCCGACCAGCGCGCCGTCGCGGACCACGAACCTGCCGCGCACCATGGTGGAGACCGGCCAACCCGTGACTTCCATGCCCTCATAAGGGGTGTAGTCGGTGCCGTGATGCATCAGCTTCTGCGAGATCGTGGTGCGGCGCTCGACGTCCCAGATCGCGATGTCGGCGTCGCTGCCCACCGCGATCGTCCCCTTGCGGGGATAGAGGCCGTAGGTCTTGGCATGGTTGGTCGCGGTAAGGGCGACGAACTCGTTGAGGCTGATGCGCCCGGTCTTGACGCCTTGCGAGAACAGGATCGGCAGCCGCGTCTCGACGCCGGGAATTCCGTTCGGCACCCAGCGGAAGCTGGTCTTTCCCTTCGGGGTCAGCTTGCCATGGGTGTCGGCGTAGCGGAACGGGCAGTGGTCCGAAGAGAACAGCGAAAACACCTTCTGCTCCAGCCCCTCCCAGCACGCCTCCTGGCTCGCGGCATCGCGCGGCGGCGGCGAGCACACATATTTCGCGCCTTCCATGTTGAGGCCGTCGAGGTCCAGCGCCGTCAGCACCAGATATTGCGGACAGGTTTCGCCGTAGACCTTGAGGCCTTTCTGCTGGGCCCGGCGGATCTCCTCCATGGCTTCGCGGCTCGATACATGGACGATCACCACCGGCACGTCGACCAGCTCGGCCAGCGAGATCGCCCGGTGGGTCGCCTCGCGCTCCACCGGGATCGGGCGCGACATCGCGTGAAAACGCGGGGCGGTCTTGCCGGCGCGTTCCAGCCGGTTGGTCAGGAAGCGGATGGCATCGTAGTTTTCCGCATGGACCATGACGAGCGCGCCGGTATCGCGCGCGACCGCCATCACGTTGAGCATTTCGAGATCGGACAGCGCGAGCCCCTCATAGGTCATGAAGACCTTGAAGGAGGTGTAGCCGTCATGCACCAGGGCAGGAAGCTCCTGGCCGAGCACGGCCTCGGAGGCGTCGGCGATGATGAGGTGGAAGGAAACGTCCACGTAACAGCGGCCGTCCGCCTTGGCGTGATAGTCCCGCACCACCTGGCGCAGCGACTCGCCACGCTGCTGCATGGCGAAGGGCAGGATCATGGTGTTGCCGCCGAACGCCGCCGCCCTCGTGCCGCTCTCGAAATCGTCCGCCATGACGATGCCGGGCGCCGAGGGCTGGGCTACGTGCACGTGGCTGTCGATGCCGCCCGGCAGTACCAGGAGGCCGGTCGCATCGACGACCTCGCCGGCCTCGCCGAGGTCGTCGCCGAGCGCCGCGATCTTTTCGCCGCGAATGCCGATGTCGCAGGCGAAGGTGTCCGCCTCCGTCGCGATCGTGCCGCCGCGGATGATGGTGTCGAACTGCATTACGGTGCTCAACTTCCTCGGTAGGTCGAATAGCTCCACGGCGTGACCAGCAGGGGCACGTGATAGTGGCCCTCGGGTTCGGCGATGGAGAACCGGATCGGCACCACGTCGAGGAACGGCGGCTCGGCCGTTCCCGGCCCGCGGAAGTAATCGCCGACGGTGAATTGCAGCTCGTAGGTGCCGATCCGCAACGGTCCGCCGCCGAGCAGGGGCGCGTCGGTGCGGCCGTCGGCGTTGGTGACGGCCGCGACGATGAGGGCGCGGGCGCTGGCGCCGACCTCATAGAGCGCGACCTCGATGCCGGCCGCCGGCCCGCCGCGGACATTGTCGAGCACGTGGGTGGAAAGATGCCCATGGGTCCGCGGCTTGCCCGGGCCGTCGACCGCGGCCACCAGGCGCAGCCGCGTGATCAAACCGATCTCGCCGACGGCATCGGCGAATTCGACGTCCCGCGGCTGCTCGGCGCGGCGCTCGAACTGGCGCAGGATCGAGTCGCGGGTGTGGCGCCGCACGCAGATGATGAAGGGAAACCCGAACCGCTCCCGGTACAGGGCATTGAGGCGGTTGAACCGCTCGAACTCCTGGTCCGACAACCGGTCGAGGCCGAGGCCCCCCTGTTCGTCCCGGGATGCCTCGGTCAGGACGGGGGCCCGCCCGACCTTGCTGCCTAATTCCGGGTGCGCCTGTAGAAAGGCGAGCTGGCGGTCGGCGGGGGCCGCCCGGACCACCGCCATCATGGCGTCATGCAAAGCGGCGACGGTCGGGAATGGCCGCTTGGCCGTGGCTCCCTGGGCAACCCACGGCGAATGCTCGAAGATTTCGCCCAGCGCCGCGGCGAAGGCGTCCGCCGTACAGGTATTCAGGTAGTTCAATTGGAACATTGCGGCAACCGATCACGGTGAGGGGGAGGATAACGGCCGTCGTCTCGCATAGACTAAGCCCGGCGAAATTCCCACCCCGGCGTCCGATCCGGCGGAAAATTCGGGTGGGCGGCGGGTTTTCTTGCCGAGCGAAGGCTTTAAGGGCATTTTACGGTATCCTGGGCGGCTCGTGAGGTTGTCCGCCGGCACGGAAGAGGGGGCGACATTGCCGGGTGCAAAATTGCATTTTTTGTGCCTGGAGATTCCCGCCACCCGTTTTGAACCGATTGTGGCTTCGTTGCGACAAACCCTACGAGTCGATCGTTGAGCGCGAACCCTGCAGCCTCGGACGAAGTTCTGATCGGCAGGATCGCACAAGGTGACCGGCTCGCGATGCAGGTCCTGTTCGCGCGCCACCATGTGCGGGTGTACCGTTTCGTACTTCGCCTCGTCCGCAACGAGGCGAGTGCCGAAGACCTGATCAGCGAGGTGTTTTTGGACGTGTGGCGTCAGGCGGATCGGTTCGAGGGGCGAAGTGCGGTTTCTACCTGGCTCCTGGCCATCGCGAGGTTCAAGGCTCTATCCTCGATGCGGCGCAAGCCGGACGAGGAACTGGATGACGAAGCGGCCGGGGCGATCGAGGACAGTGCGGACACTCCCGAAGTCTCGTTGCAGAAAAAGGACAAGAGTGAGCTGTTGCGGGACTGCCTGGAGCAGCTTTCGCAGGAGCATCGGGAAGTGATCGATCTCGTCTATTACCACGAGAAATCCGTCGAGGAAGTCGCCGAAATCGTCGGTATCCCGGAAGCGACCGTCAAAACGCGCATGTTCTACGCGCGCAAGAAACTCTCAGAGCTGCTCAAGGCAGCGGGATTGGATAGAGGTTGGCCATGAATTCGAACCACAGGCTTTCAGCGGGCGATCTCGAAGAGCTGCTGCCGTGGCATGCCGCCGGCACCCTCGACGCTCACGAAGCCGCCGAAGTCGAGCGCGCGCTCGCCGCCGACCCCGAGCTGGCCCGCCGCTTCGCCCTGGTGCGCGAGGAGCTGACCGAAACCATCCTTCTAAACGAGTCTCTCGGCGCGCCGTCGGCGCGGGCGATGGAGACGCTGTTTCGCGCCATCGACCAGGACCGCAAGGTCGTACGCCGCGCGGCGGCCTCGCCGAGCCTCGGCGCCCGGATCGCGGAATTCTTCTCCCCGCGCACGCTCGCGTGGGCCGCATCGGCCGCGGCGGTGATCGTCATGCTGCAGGCCGGCGTGATCGCGCGGCTGGCGCTGCAGGAGCATGACGACGCCGCCCAGACCGCCGCCGCGTCGTTCGAAACGGCGTCCGCCCCCGTCACGCGCGGACTGGAAATCGGGTCCTATGCGCTGGTCCGGTTCGCGCCGCAGGCCTCCATGACCGACGTCAACAAGTTCCTCGATAGCCGCGATGCGGCGATCGTCGATGGTCCCAAGCCCGGCGGCATTTATCGCGTGCGGGTCGCTCATGGCGCCCTGTCGCGGCAAGAGCTCGGCCGTCTCGTCAAGGAGATCGAAGCCGCCAAAAACATCGTGAGCTTCGCCGCGCCGACGGAATAATATTCCGGCGCGGGACGTGCCAACGACGTATTTCCACTGGACCTTTCACTGTCATTGCCCGGCTTGACCGGGCAATCCAGTACTCGCGGTCGGTGTTTACTGGATCGCCCGGTCAAGCCGGGCGATGACAGTGAAATGTGCATCAACGACCGCCGTGTGTTCGCCGTGTGTCGAGCGGCCTTGTGAGCCTTGCCGGCCGATGCTACGCGTGGACCGTCGCGCTGCATCACTGCGAATCCGAACCGGCGACAAAAACAATATGCCGGGCCTTAGGGAAACTGACGGCATGAGTGAGGAGATCATCCTCGAAACCGAGGAACTCACCAAGGAGTTCGCCGGCTTCGTGGCGGTGAGCGGGGTGAACCTGCGCGTCGGGCGCGGTACCATTCACGCGCTGATCGGGCCGAACGGCGCCGGCAAGACCACCTGCTTCAATCTCCTGACCAAGTTTCTCAAGCCGACCAGCGGCCGGATCGTCTATAACGGCGCCGACATCACCGCGCTGGCGCCGGCCGACGTGGCGCGGCGGGGCCTGGTGCGGTCGTTCCAGATCTCGGCGGTGTTTCCGCATCTGAGCGTGCTCGAAAACGTCCGCATCGCCCTGCAGAGGAAGCGCGGCGGATCGTTCGACTTCTGGCGCTCGAGCCGCGTGCTCGACGCGTTCGACGGCCGTGCGCTCGCGCTCATCGCCGATGTCGGCCTCGCCGCCTTCGCCGCCACCACGGCGGCCGAATTGCCGTACGGCCGCAAGCGGGCGCTCGAACTCGCCACCACCCTGGCGCTCGACCCGGAAATGCTGCTGCTAGACGAGCCCACCGCCGGCATGGGCCACGAGGACATCGATCGCATCGCCGCGCTCATCAAGGCGGTTTCGGCCAACCGCACCATCCTGATGGTCGAGCACAATCTGAGCGTCGTCGCCGATCTGTCCGACCGCATCACCGTGCTGACGCGCGGCCGCATCCTCGCCGAAGGCGACTACGAGACCGTGTCGGCGAGCCCCGAGGTGCGCGAGGCCTATCTGGGAGTGGGCCATGAATAGCCGATCTCTCGGTGGCCAATCTCCCGGCAGCCCGTTCCTCGCCGTCGAGGCGCTGCAGGCGTGGTACGGCGAGTCCCACGTGCTTCATGGCGTGACATTCGATGTGCGCCGGGGCGAGGTGGTTACGCTATTGGGGCGCAACGGCGCCGGCAAGACGACCACCCTGAAGTCCATCATGGGCATGGTCGTCAACCGCACCGGCTCGGTGAAGTTCGAGGGCCGCGAGCTGACCGGCCTGGCCTCCAACCGGATCGCGCGCGCCGGCATCGCGATCTGCCCGGAGGAGCGCGGCATTTTCGCGAGTCTCGATGTCGAGGAGAACCTGGAGCTGCCCCCGCAGGTCAGGCCGGGCGGGCTTCCCCGCGCGCGCATCTTCGAGCTGTTTCCCAACCTCGGCGAGCGGCTGGCCAGCCAGGGCACCAAGCTGTCCGGCGGCGAGCAGCAGATGCTGGCGATCGGGCGCATCCTGCGCACCGGCGCGCGCGTCCTCCTGCTCGATGAGCCGACCGAGGGGCTGGCGCCGGTGATCATCCAGCAGATCGGCCGCACCATCCGCACGCTGAAGGAGCAGGGCTTCACCATCGTGCTGGTGGAGCAGAATTTCCGTTTCGCCGCGACCGTCGCGGACCGCTATTATGTGATGGAGCACGGCCGCGTGGTGGAGGGCTTCGCCCAGGCGGAGCTCGCCGCCAACCGGGAGAAATTGCAGCACTATCTCGGTGTTTGAACAGGTGGATCGAAGCGGGCCGCGGACCGGCACCGAACGGAGGGATGTATGAAAACGATGCGCAGTCTGATCGTGGCCGCGGCCGCTCTCGCGAGCAGCTCGGCCTATGCGCAATACACCGATGGCGTCATCAAGATCGGCGTATTGACGGACATGTCGAGTCTCTACTCCGACCTCGCCGGCGCCGGCTCGGTGGCGGCGGCCAAGATGGCGGTCGCGGATTTCAATCCCGCCGCCAAGGGCATGAAGGTCGAGATCATCGCCGGCGACCACCAGAACAAGCCGGATATCGCGTCGAGCCTCGCGAACTCCTGGTTCGACGTCGACAAGGTCGACGTGATCGTCGACCTCGTCAACTCCGGCGCGGCGCTCGCGGTGAGCGAGGTGGCGAAGCAAAAGAACAAGGTGGCGCTGGTCTCCGGCGCGGCGAGCTCCGATCTCACGGGGTCGAAATGCAACGCCAATACCATCCACTGGACCTATGACACCTGGAACCTCGCCAACGGCACCGGCAAGGCCCTGGTCAAGACCGGGGGCACCACCTGGTTCTTCCTCACCGCCGACTACGCCTTCGGCCAGGCGCTGGAGCGCGATACGTCCGCGGTGGTCGAGGCAAATGGCGGCAAGGTGCTCGGCAAGGTTAGGGTGCCGATCAACACCAACGACTTCTCGTCGTTCCTGCTGCAGGCCCAGGCGTCCCGCGCCAAGGTGATCGGCCTCGCCAATGCGGGCGGCGACACCATCAATTCCATCAAGCAGGCGGCCGAGTTCGGCGTGGTCGCGGGCGGCCAGACCCTCGCCGGCCTGCTGGTGTTCGCAAGCGACGTCGCCGCGCTCGGCCTGCCCACGGCACAGGGGCTGGTGCTCACGGAGACGTGGTATTGGGACCTCAACGACGCCGACCGGGCCTGGACCAAGCGCTGGCAGGCCGAGCGTCCCGGTAAAACCCCCACCATGGTCCATGCCGGCGTCTACTCTTCGGTCATCCACTATCTCAAGGCGGTGGAAGCGCTGAAGGCCGACGGCGACGGCAAGGCGGTGATTGCGAAGATGAAGGAACTGCCGACCGACGATCCCCTGTTCGGCAAAGGCGTGGTGCGCGCCGACGGCCGCAAGATCCACGATGCCTATCTGTTCGAGGTGAAGAAGCCGGCGGAGTCCAAGTATCCCGGCGACTTCTACAAGACCCGCGCCACCATCCCGGCGGCGGAAGCCTTCCGCCCGCTCAAAGACGGCGGCTGTCCGCTGGTCCAGGGCTGACCTTCTCATTTCCTCCCCCGCTTGCGGGGGAGGGTAGGGAGGGGGCTCCTTCCACGCGCACGCCGCTTGTCGAATTGCCCCCTCCCTACACCTCCCCGTAAACGGGGGAGGGAGAACCGCGGGCGGGGCCATGTTCGAAATCTTCGGCATTCCTTCGACGGCGCTGTTCGGGCAGCTTCTGCTCGGGCTGATCAACGGATCGTTCTACGCGCTGTTGAGCCTCGGCCTCGCCGTCATCTTCGGCATGCTCAACATCATCAATTTCGCCCACGGCGCCCAGTACATGATGGGCGCCTTCGCGGCGTTCCTGCTGCTGGACAAGCTCGGCATCGGCTACTGGTGGGCGCTGGTGCTGGCGCCGCTCATCGTCGGCGCCTTCGGCATCCTGATCGAGCGGCTCCTGCTGCAATGGCTCTACAAGCTCGACCACCTCTACGGGCTGCTGCTCACCTTCGGTCTCGCCCTCGTCATCGAGGGCGTGTTCCGCCGCTACTACGGCGCGTCGGGGCTTCCCTACCGGGTGCCGGAATCGCTGCAGGGCGGGCAGAATCTCGGCTTCATGTTCCTGCCCAACTACCGCGCCTGGGTGATCGCGGTCTCGGTGGTCGTGTGCTTCGGCACCTGGTTCGTCATCGAGCGCACCCGGCTCGGCTCCTATCTGCGTGCCGCCACCGAAAACCCGGAACTGGTGCGCGCGTTCGGCATCAACGTGCCGCGCATGATCATGCTGACCTACGGCTTCGGCGTCGCCTTGGCCGCGCTCGCCGGCGTGCTGGCGGCGCCGATCTACAATGTCAGCCCGCAAATGGGATCGGACCTCATCATCGTCGTGTTCGCCGTCGTGGTGATCGGCGGCATGGGCTCGATCATGGGGGCGATCCT
>Ga0302326_10008870_pt1 | contig 22112 bp, 14 predicted proteins | sample Palsa_T0_3_FD_202264 | JGI IMG/M metagenome (GOLD analysis project Ga0302326, IMG submission 202264) | Peat permafrost microbial communities from Stordalen Mire near Abisko, Sweden - Palsa_T0_3 | ecosystem: Environmental > Terrestrial > Soil > Palsa > Peat permafrost | place: Sweden: Abisko... | reverse complement strand
GCGGCACGATCAAGCGCCCGCAGAGGGAAATCGTGACACAGCCCGAAAACTTAAGCCCGGAGGGCCGAAAAGCCGTCCGGCCCGCCGGATATTCGCCGGAGGGGCGCCGCGGCCTCAAATCCGGACCCCTTCGAGGAGCGCGCGCCGGCGGAAGGCTTCCGCCACCCGCTTGGTGGCCGGACCCGGCGCGCCCGCCCCGATCTCGCGGCCGTCCAGGCGCACCACCGGGATGACCTCGGCGCCCGTCCCGGTGAGGAAACACTCGTCCGCGCACCAGATATCATAGCGGGTCAGCTCCACCTCGCGGGGCCGGAGCCCGAGCTCGCGGGCGATGTCGATCACCGCTCCCCGGGTGATGCCCTGCAGCGCGCCCTGCGTGGCCGCCGGGGTAAGGACCTCGCCCTTGCGGACGATGAAGACGTTGTCGGCCGTGCATTCGGCGACATAGCCCTGGTCGTTGAGCATGATCGCCTCCAGCGCACCCGCCTGCTTGGCCTCGATCTTGGCCATGATGTTGTTGAGGTAGTTGAGGGACTTGACCGTCGCCGGCAGCGCGCCAGGGCCGATCCGGCGGGTCGCCACCGTCACGATGCCCAGCCCCTGCTCATAGTGCTCCGGCGGATAGAGGGAAATCCGGCTGGCGATGATGAAGAGCGTCGGCTGGGCACAGAGCCAGGGCGCCAGGCCCAGGTCGCCGGGGCCGCGCGTCACCACGAGGCGGATATAGCCGTCCTGCAGGCCGTTGCGCCGGCAGGTCTCCGCCACCGCCTCGGCCAGCTCCCCGCGGCCGAGCGGAAGCTTCAGCATGATGGCTTTGGCCGAATACTCCAGCCGCTCGAGGTGCTCGTCCAGGCGGAAGAGGTTGCCGGCATAGAGCCGGATGCCCTCGAAGACGCCGTCGCCGTAGAGCAGGCCGTGGTCGAAGACCGAGACCTTCGCGTCGGCCTCGTCGACGAACTTCCCATCGAGGTAAATCTTCATCCCCAAAAGTTAAAATGCAAAGATTGCGCCCTGAAAGCCTAAACCGGCCGCTAAGGCTGGAACCGGCCTGGATTTTAGGCTATCGAAGCTGCCGACCATGACTCCCGCACCCGCTTCTCCCGGCACACCCGTCACCTATGTGATCGGCCACCGGAATCCCGACGCCGACGCCATCTGTTCGGCCATCGCCTATGCGGCCTACAAGCAGGCGCGGGGAGAGCCGGACCACGTCGCCGCGCGCTGCGGCAATTCCAACGCCCGCATCGACACCATCCTCCAGCGCTTCGGCCAGCCGCTGCCCCTCTATCTCAGCGACGTCCACCCGCGGGTGCGCGATCTGATGTCGGCCGATGCGACCGCGGTCCTGGAGGAGGCCACCTATGCCGAGGCCCTCGAGCTGATCGACCGCCAGGACCTGCGCATGCTGCCGGTGACCGACGTGGTGGGCCGGCCCGTCGGGACGCTCTCCCTCGCCCACCTCGGCGGCGCCTTCATCCCCCGCGCCAGCGATCCCCTCCTCATGCGCCAGGTCGAGACGTCCCTGGCCCACGTCGTGCGCGCGCTCAAGGCGCGGCCGCTGCATCTGGCCAGCGCCGAGCGGCGCGAGCGCCTCTTTGTCCGGCTGGGCACGATGGACATCCGGTCCTTCTGGAAAATCTCGGAGCGGGAAAACATCCCGGCGGAGCAGTCGCTCATCATCGTCGGGGACCGGCGCGACATCCAGCTGCGCGCGATCGAGATCGGCGTGCGCGCGATCGTCATCACCAGCAATCTGCCGGTGGATGAGGACGTGATCGCGCGCGCCCGGGAACGCGGCACCGGCCTGATCGTCAGCCCCCACGACTCCGCCACCACGGCTTGGGTCGTGCGGACGGCCTCGACCGTCGAACGCAGCGTCGAGCGCAACTTCGTGCCGATCCATCCCGACGCCCGGATCTCCGAGGTGCGGCGCCGGATTGCGACGCACGCCGCCCCCGCCTTCATGGTGGTGGACGACGCCGGGATGCTGCGCGGCGTGCTGGCCAAGAGCGACATGCTCAAGCCGGCGCCGACGCGCCTGGTCCTCGTCGACCACAACGAGATGACCCAGGCGGTCAGCGGCGCTGACGAGGTCGCGATCGCCGAGATCATCGACCATCACCGGCTGGGCCCGCTGCATACCGCCCAGCCCATCCTCTTCCTCAACGAGCCGGTGGGCTCGACCTGCACCATTGTCGCCGGGCTCTTCCGCCGCGACGGCCTCGTCCCCTCCCCCGCCGTCGCGGGCCTGATGATGTCGGGGCTGATCTCCGATACGCTGCATTTGAACAGCCCGACCTCCACCGCGAAAGATGCCGAAATCCTGGCGTGGCTCGCGCCCATCGCCGGCGAAGATCCGCGCCGCCTGGCGGAGGCGATCTTCTCGTCCGGCTCGATCATCCTCGCCAGCCCGCCGGCCAAGGTCGTCCGCTCCGATTACAAGATTTACGAGGAGGGCCCGGTGCGCTTCTCGGTCTCCCAGGTCGAGGAGCTCGGCTTCGCCAACTTCTGGCAGCACGCCAAGCCCCTCGGCCAGGCGCTCCAGGAGCTGCAGGTCGAGGAGCGGCTCGCCTTCGCCGCGCTCCTCGTCACCGACATCAACACGCAGAACTCCCTCCTGCTCGTCCGCGGCGATCCCGAGCTCATCCAGCGCATCTCCTTCGCCCACGTCGAGAAGGACGAGATCTTCGACCTCCCCGGCATCGTCAGCCGGAAGAAGCAGCTCATCCCCTACCTCTCCAGCCTGCTCAAGGAGGCTTCCCCGGGCGCCGCGTAGCGATCGAAGTTTATTAGGCGGTCTCCGATGTGGATTAATTACGCAGCGCCGTAATTAAATTCGCTTACCGAAGCTAATGGGTTTATAGTTCCATAGGAAAAGTGATGGACCAGTTTCCCAACCGGTCTGGATTCAGGCAGGTGGCCATGGTTATGTCAGAATCTGCGCACCCGACGCACGACGAGGCAACACGCATCAAAGCGCTCCGGCAATATGCTGTGCTCGACACGCTACCCGAACGGGCGCTCGATGATCTCACGGGACTGGCGGCGCAGATTTGCGGAGTGCCCATCGCCCTGATCTCCCTCGTCGACGAGCGGCGCCAGTGGTTCAAGGCCCGGGTCGGTTTGGAGATGTGCGAAATGCCGCGCGATGAGGCATTTTGCGCGCATACCATACTGCAGAGAGACCTCTTTATGGTGCGGGACGCCACGCTGGACGAGCGCTTCGCCCAGTTTCCGCTCGTGGCGGGCCCGGTGGGGGTCCGCTTCTACGCGGGTGCACCCGTGGTAAATCCGGACGGCGAAGCGCTGGGCGCGCTCTGCGTCATGGATCGGGTCCCGCGCACGCTGACGCCGGACCAAGGGCGGGCACTGCGGGTGCTCGCCCGGCAGGTGATGACGCACCTCGAATTGCGCCGCCATACGCGCGCGCTGAGGGAGCGGGAGGAGCGGTTGCAGATTTTCGCCGACGACGCCCGACTGGCGGAGATCGCTTCCCTTCGGCTCGCCGCGATCGTCGAGTTTTCGGACGACGCCATCATCGGCAAGGACTTGAACAGCATCGTCACCAGTTGGAATAAAGGCGCCGAAAAGATCTTCGGCTATACCGCCGGCGAGATGGTGGGGGCATCCATCATGCGCCTGATCCCGGCCGACCGAGCGGATGAGGAGATTCAGATTCTGGCGGCGATCCGGCGCGGCGAAAGCGTGCAACATTTCGAGACGCTCCGCCGGACAAAGGATGGACGGCTGATCCATGTCTCGGTCACGGCCTCGCCGATCAAGGACGCCATGGGCGGCGTCATCGGCGTGTCGAAGACCGCGCGCGATATCAGCGAGCGCGTAAAGGCGGAAGAGGCGCGCCGGGCCGTCGAGGCGCGCTACCGCACGCTCTTCGAGTACGCGCCGGATGGCATCGTCATCGCCGATCCCGCCGGCCGCTACCTCGAAGTCAACGCCCGCCTCTGTCGGATGCTCGAATACGACCGCTCCGAGCTGATCGGCCGGCACGCCGCGGATATTGTCGCTCCCGACGAGATCCCACAGATCGAGCCGGCCCTGGACGCGATTAAAGGCGAGTCGGGGTATCAACGGGAGTGGAGATTCCGGCGGAAGGGGGGCTCGGTCTTCAGAGCTGAAGTCATGGCGACCCTTATGCCCGATGGCAATCTGCTGGCCATCATCCGCGATTCCACGGACCGGAAGCGAGCTGAGGAGCAGTTACAGTGGAAGACCGCCTTCTTTGAGGCCCAGGTCAACTCGGCCCTCGACGGCATCCTGATCGTCGATAGCAACGGGAAGACGGTCCTGCAGAACCAGCGGATGCTCGAACTTTGGAATTATCCGGGGGACATAGCCTCCGATCCTGACGTGCAACGGCGCCTGGACTGGGTGGCCACACAGGTCGTGGATCCTCGGAGTTTTACTGAATACGTCGCCCATCTGAAGTCCCACCCTCAGGCGATCACCCACGATGAATTGGAGCTGGTCGACGGGAGAGTTTTCGACCGCTATTCCGCCCCGGTTCTGGGCCAGGACGGGAAGCAATACGGAAGAATCTTGTCTTTTCGCGACGTCACCGAACGAAAGCGGGCCCAGGAACAAATCGCGGAGCAAGCGGCGTTCCTGGACAAGGCCCGGGACGCGATCCTGGTTCGGGATCTCGAGGGAAAAATCCTATTCTGGAATGAAGGGGCCAGGCGCATGTACGGGTGGACACGCGAGGAGACGGTCGGCCGGAATATTGGCGGACTCCTCTATCGTGATCTGAAGAAATTTACCGAAGCGAATGCGCTGACCGTCAGCGAGGGCGAATGGCATGGCGAACTCCAGCATCTGGCCAAAGACCAGCACGAGATCACCATCGAGGCGCGCTGGACGCTCATTCGGGACAATGAAGGGCATCCGAAATCGGTCCTCGCGATAAATACCGACATCACGGAAAAGAAGAAGATCGAAGCGCAGTTCCTCCGGGCGCAGCGCATGGAGAGCATCGGCACACTGGCCGGCGGGATCGCCCATGACCTCAACAACATCCTGGCGCCGATCATGATGTCGATCGAGATACTCAAGGCATCCACCGCCAGCGATCCGCGGGCGGCGAAAATCCTCGGCTCAATTGAGGTGAGTGCCAAACGCGGAGCGGACATCGTGCGGCAGGTCCTCTCCTTTGCCCGAGGATTGGAAGGCGAAAGAATCGAGGTTCAGCCCAAGCATCTGCTGCAGGACCTCAAAGGCATCATCGAGAGCACATTTCCCAAGGACATTCGGCTGCAGTTTTCCGTTCCCAGCGGGATCTGGACGATACTGGGCGATCCCACCCAGGTGCACCAGATCCTCCTGAACCTTTGCGTAAATGCCCGGGATGCGATGCCAACCGGCGGCAGTTTGACGGTCGGCGTGGAAAATTGCGTGCTCGATGACAATCCGGCGATAAATGTTCAGGCTAAGCCTGGGCGCTACGTTAATATCTGCGTGACCGATTCGGGAACGGGAATACCCGCTGAGATTCTCGACAAGATTTTCGAGCCGTTCTTCACGACCAAGGAACTCAACAAAGGCACCGGTCTCGGCCTGTCGACCGTCATGGCGATCGTGAAGAGTCATGAGGGGATCATCAACGTCTACAGCGAACCGGGCAAAGGCACGACGTTCAGAGTTTACCTGCCCGCAATGGAGATTTCCACGGAAGCGCGGAAGGAGCAGTCAAAAGAGGCCAGCTTGCCCCGGGGAGACGGCGAGACCGTTTTGGTGGTCGATGACGAAGCCTCCATTCTCACCATCACCAGCCAGACCTTGCAGGCCTTCGGCTACCGGGTCCTGACCGCGACGGACGGAGCGGACGCCCTGGGCATTTATCTGCAATACAAGGATGATATCGCTGTCGTCCTCACGGACATGATGATGCCGGTCATGGACGGTCCGGCCATGATTCACGCCCTCGTGCGAATCAATCCGGCGATCAAGATCATCGCGGCCAGCGGCCTGAAGGCAAACAGCGGCGCGGCCACGGAGTCCGGAACTGGCGTCAAACACTTCCTGACCAAACCCTATACGGCCGGAACCTTGCTCAAGAAGCTCCGGATGATCTTGGATGAAGCCTGAAGGCTGCCACCCCTAGATGTGGATCGCCTCGCCCGTGGTGGCGGCGGCGGCCTCGGCCAGCGCTTCGGTCAGGGTCGGGTGCGCGTGGATCGAATGGTGGATCTCGTCGATCGTCCCCTCCATCTCGATCGCCAGGATGTATTCCGCGATCAGCTCGGTGGCCTCGGCGCCGATAATGTGGACCCCCAGGATCTCGCCGGTGACGGGATCGCTCAGGACCTTGACGAACCCCTCGGTCTCCGCCGAGGCGACGGCCTTGCCCGAGGCGGTGAAGGGAAACTTGCCGATCTTGTAGGCGAGGCCCTTTTCCTTGCAGGCCTTCTCCGTCAGGCCGGTGCTGGCCACCTGCGGCTGGCAATAGGTGCAGCCCGGAAAGTTTTTCACCCGATGCGGATGGCTGAAGCCGAACATCCCGTTGACCGCGTTGACGGCCTCGAAGGTGGCGACGTGGGCCAGCCAGGGCGGCCCAATGATGTCGCCCGCGGCGTAGACGCCCTTCGCGCTCGTCTGGTAGTCATCGCCGACCTTCACGTAGCCGCGGTCGAGCTCGAGCTTCACCTTCGGGGAAACGGCGCCCTCAAGATTCGGCACGACGCCGATGGCGGACAGGACCGTCTCGGCCTCGACCTCCTGGCTCTGGCCGTCCTTCACCAAATTGAGCTTCACCGAATTCGGGCCGACCTGGAAATTCTCGCACTTGGTGCCGGTGTGCACGACGATCCCCTGCTTCGCGAACGAGCGCTGCAGCACCTTCGCCACCTCCTCATCCTCGACGGGCAGGATCTGCGGCAGCATCTCCACCAGGGTCACCTTCGTGCCGAAGGCGTTGTAGAAGTACGCGAACTCCGCCCCGATGGCGCCGGCGCCGACGATGACAATCGACTTCGGCAGCGTGGTGTTCGCGAGCGCCTCGCGCGAGGTCATGACCCGCTTCCCGTCGACTTCCAGCCCGGGCAGCCGCCGCATCTTGCAGCCCGTCGCAATCAGGATATTCTTGGCGGAAAAGAACTTGCCCTTGCCCGGACCCTCGGTGACCTCGACCATGCCCGGCACGGTCACCTGCGCCCGGCCGACGACGTATTCGACCTTGTTCTTCTTGAAGAGGAACTCGATGCCCTTGGCCATCTGGTCCGCGACTCCCCGCGAGCGCGACATCACCTTGGCAAAGTCAAAGGAGACCTCCTTGACCGAGAGGCCGAAGCCCTCGAGCTTCTTCAGCTTCTGATAAAGCTCGGCGCTTTTCAGCAGGGCCTTGGTCGGGATGCAGCCCCAGTTGAGACAGGTGCCCCCCGCGCGCTCGAACTCTATACAGGCGACCTTCTTGCCCAGCTGGCCTGCGCGGATCGCGCCCGCGTAGCCCGCGGGGCCGCCGCCGATAACAATGAGGTCGTATGCTTGGGTCTCAGCCATGTGGTGTTTTCTGGAGGTTACGTGGGCGGGTGATTGCGGTCAAATGTCGATCGCGTCGTCGCGCGCCGCGGTCCGCCCCGGGGCGGGGGGCGGCCGGCGCGGCGGCGAGCCGCGCGTCAGCCGGCTCACGATGAAATGCGTGGCGCTGATCACGAGGGCCCCGCCGATCGCCGACCAAAAGCCATCCACGTGAAAGCCGTGCACCAGCCGCCCGGCGAGCAGGAACAACAAGGCATTGATCACCACGATGCCCAGCCCCATCGTCAGGAGGATGAACGGCAGCGCAAACAGCACCAGCAGCGGCTTCAGGAAGGCGTTGAACAGGCTGAGGAGCAGCACCACGGCAGCCAGCGTGCCCAAGTCGTCGCAGCGGATGCCGGAGATGAGCCGGGTGGCGAGAATGACGCCGAGCGCCAGGATCAGCCAGCGCAGCAGCAGTTGATGGAATGACGCACGCATTCTTCCCCTCACTTTCGCTCCACCCCCGCCCCGCGCAATGAAAATTCTCGTGCTCCAGGACCGGCTGCGGAGCGGCGGGACGGAGCGGCAGTCGATCCTCCTCACGCGGGCCTTTGCCGCCGCCGGCCACGCCGCCTCCCTGCTGACGTTCCGACCGGGCGGAGCTCTCCGCCCCGCCGCCGCCGGCCTCGCGGTCGCCGCCCTGCAGCCCTTCGACTTCGGCCTGGACTGGGCCGCCCCCTTCCTGCGCTCGCGGATCCGCCGCCTCCGGCCGGACGTCATCCTGGCGATGGGACGGATGGCCAATTGCCACGCCGACAGCCTGGCGCGCCGGCCCGAGGGCGCGGCCGTCATCGCCACGCTGCGCACCGGCAAGCCCCTGCCCTGGCTCTATCGCCGTGCGCTGCGCCGCGCCAGCCATGTGGTGGCCAATTGCCGCGAGGCCCGCGAGGCCGCCGTCGGCCGGCAGGGCGTCCTTCCCGACCGGGTGTCGGTCATCTACAACGCCCTCGTCTTCCCGCCGACCGGCGAGGCGGCCCGCGAGGAGGCCCTGCGCGCCCGCCTCGGGGCCGGCCCCGGGACGGCGGTCCTCCTGTCCGTCGCGATGTTTCGTCCGGAGAAAAACCAGCGCGAGCTCGTGGAAGTTGTCGCCGGCCTCCCGGCCGGCCTCGATTGGCAGCTCTGGCTGGCCGGCGACGGCCCCGCGCGCGCCGCCTGCGAGCGCCTGGTCGAGAGCCGCGGGCTCGGCGCGCGCGTGAAATTCCCCGGCTTTTACGACGATCCCGGCCCGCTTTACGCCTCCGCCGATCTGGCGGTCCATGCCTCGTGGAGCGAATCGCTCTCGAACTTCCTCATCGAGGCGCAGGCCCGCGGCCTGCCCGGCGTCGCCGCCGAGGCCCAGGGCGTGAGGGAATGCCTGGTGCCCGATCGGACCGGCTTCGTCGTTCCCCGAGGGGACCGGGCGGCTTTTCGCATGGCGCTCGTCCGGCTCATCGGCGAGCCGGCGGAGGCGAAGCGAGCCCGCAGCGCCGAGGCGCGCGCCTTTGCCCGAGCCACCTTCGACCCCGCGCGCCAGGTCGCGGCCTATCTCGAGCTCTTCGGGCGGCTTTTTTTCGCGCAGGACCTTTGACAACCGGCGCCCGACGCTCATCGGTGCATCCTTGGTTTCCCGGAAATCCAATTCGCCAGCTTCGGCATCCGCTTCCCGTCCCGACGCAATCCGCCTGCGGGGCGTACGGCAGAACAACCTAAAGGGTTTCGACCTCGATATCCCGCTTGGACGGTTCACGGTCGTCACGGGCCTGAGCGGGACGGGCAAGAGCTCCCTTGTGTTCGAGACCCTGCACGCCGAGGGCCAGCGGCGTTACGTCGAGACGTTCAGCGCCTACACGCGCCAGTTCCTCGACCTGCTGGACAAGCCCCGCGTCGATGCGATCGAGAATATCCGGCCGTCCATCGCCATCGACCAGGCCAATACGGTCAAGACCTCGCGCTCGACCGTGGGCACGATGACCGAGCTCACGGATTTCGCGAAGGTCTGGTTCAGCCACGTCGCGGAGTGCTACGATCCCGCCACCGGCGAGAAGGTCGAGGATGACAATCCCGCCAGCATCTGGGCCAAGGCCACGGCGGCGCAGGCGGGCCGGACTGCCCTGATCGGCTTCAAGGTTTCCCGTCCCGACAACCTGACCTGGCCGGAGATCTTCGCGAACCTGAAGGGCCAGGGCTACGCCCGGTGCCTCGTGCCGGAACCCTCGGTCGGCCCGGCGTCCGAGGCCGGCGGCCCCGTCCGCCTGGCCCTCCGGCGCCTGGACGAGACACCGGAGGCGGCTCTGCCGGCCGCCTTCGTCTACGCCGTCCAGGACCGCGTGGCGCTCGCGGCCGAAAACAAGCTGCGCTTCCTCGAGGCCGCGGAGACCGCTCTCCATTTCGGCCGGGGCGAGGTCCATCTTTTCTCCGAACCCGCCTTCGAGCCGATCGGCCATTATTCCCGGGGCCTGCACTCGCCCCGGACCGGGCGCGTCTTCCGGCCGGCGACTCCGGCCCTCTTCTCGTTCAATTCCCCGCTCGGAGCCTGTCCCCGCTGCCGCGGCTTCGGCCGGGTCATCGAAATCGACTACCGCCTGGCCATCCCGGATGCGGGGCTCTCGATCGATGCCGGGGCGATCCGGTGCTGGGAGGGCGAGGTCTATGGCGAATCCAAGCGCGACCTTCTCGTCTTCGCGCGCCGGCAGCGGATTCCGACCAACATCCCCTTTGCCTCCCTTAGTCCGGGGCAGCAGGACTACGTGATCAACGGCGAGCCCGGCTACGGCGAGGAGAACGGCAAGAGCTGGCCGAAGCACTGGTACGGCCTCAAGGGGTTCTTCCGCTATCTCGAGACGAAAACCTACAAGATGCACGTGCGCGTCTTTCTCTCGCGCTACCGCGCCTACAACACCTGCCCGGAGTGCCACGGCGCGCGCCTCCAGCCGGAGGCGCTCTGCTGGCGCTGGCACGGCCGCACGCTGCCCGAACTCTACCAAATGCCCGTCCGCGATTTGCTGACGTTCCTGGGGGAGGGCGACGACGCGGTCCGCCTTCGCCCAGGCTGCGGCGCTGGAATGGACGGGGCGAAATCCGGCTCTCCGGCCGCGTCTCGCACCGTCAATCTCGCCCGCGAGTCCATGCTCACCCGGCTGCGCTACCTGCGCGAAGTCGGATTGGACTACCTCACGCTCGACCGGCAGTCGAAGACGCTCTCGGGCGGCGAGGTCGAGCGCGTCAACCTGACCAGCTGCCTCGGCACGGCGCTGGTCGACACACTCTTCGTGCTCGACGAACCCAGCGTGGGGCTCCATCCGCGCGACATCGGACGGCTGATCGCCATCATTCGCACGCTGACCGATGCCGGCAACACCGTGGTCCTGGTCGAGCACGACGAAGCCATGATCGGCGCCGCCGACCACGTCGTCGAACTCGGGCCCGAGCCGGGCGCCCGCGGCGGGCACGTGACCTTCGAGGGCACGATTGCGGAGATGCGCGCGGACCGGGCCAGCATCACCGGCGCCTATCTCGCCGGCCGCGAGCGGATTCCCCTGCCCGCCGCGCGCCGGCCCGTGGCGGGAGCCCGCTGGCTGGAATTTGCGGGGGCTTCGAAGCACAATATCCGCGGCCTGGATTTCCGCCTGCCGCTGGAGCGGCTGGTCTGCCTGAGCGGCGTTTCCGGCTCCGGCAAGTCGACGCTGCTCGACAACGTCATCCACCAGGGTCTCCTGGCCCTGCGGAACCGGCGCACCGAGGATCCCGCCAGCATCGCCTCGGTCCACGGAGAGGCCGGAATCGGCGAAATCGTCCTCGCCGACCAGTCGCCCCTCGCCCGAACCCCGCGGTCGAATCCTGCGATCTACACGGGCGCCTGGGAACTGATCCGCGAGCTCTTCGCCGCGACCCCCGCCGCCCAGGCCTCGGGCTTCACCGCCTCGAGCTTCTCCTTCAACAGCGGCGACGGGCGCTGCGACCATTGCCACGGGCTGGGCTTCGAACGGGTGGAGATGCAATTTCTCTCCGACGTCTTCGTACCCTGCCCGACCTGCGAAGGCACCCGCTTCAAGCCCGAGGTCCTGGCCGTGACCTGGGAGGGCCTCTCCGTCGCCGACCTGCTCGCGCTGCCGGTCGCGGAGGCGCTGCCCCGCTTCGCGGCGCGGCCCGACATCGTCCGCCGGCTGGAGCCCCTCGCCGCCGTCGGCCTGGGCTATCTCAATCTTGGCCAGCCGATCAACACCCTGAGCGGCGGAGAATCGCAGCGGCTCAAGCTCGTCCGGTACCTCGGCTCCGCCGCCGGCGAGGGCGGCGGTCCGCCGGCGGACGGACGCGGCGCGCTCATCCTGCTCGACGAGCCCACGACCGGCCTGCACCGCCACGACGTGCGGCGCCTGCTCACGGTCCTGCAGGCGCTGGTGGAGCGCGGGCACAGCCTCGTCGTGATCGAGCACCACCTGGACGTCCTCAAATCGGCGGACTGGATCCTGGAGATCGGGCCCGAGGCCGGGGCGGCCGGGGGCCGCGTCGTGGCCGCGGGCCCGCCCGAGGCGATCGCGGCGGCGGAGACCGCGACCTCGCCATTTTTGCGGACCGAACTCGCCGGCGGCAGCCGGGCTGAGCCGCGCGCCGCCGCGGCCCCGCCCCGCGCGCTGGCCGCACCGGAACTCGTGCTGGTGGGCGCCCGCGAAAACAATCTCAAGAACCTCTCGGTGACGATTCCGCACCACGCCTTCAACGTCGTCACCGGCGTCTCCGGCTCGGGCAAGTCCACCCTCGCCTTCGACATCGTGTTCGCGGAGGGCCAGCGGCGGTTCATGGAGTCGATGTCCCCCTACGCGCGGCAGTTCGTGGAGCAGATGCCCCGGCCGGACATCGACCGGCTCACCGGGATTCCGCCGACCGTGGCGATCGAGCAGCGGGTGACGCGCGGCTCGCGCAAGTCGACCGTGGCCACCATCACCGAGGTCGCGCAGTACCTCCGGCTGCTCTACGCGCGGCTCGGCGTGCAGCACCACCCCGCCACCGGCCGCCCGGTCGTGCCGCAGTCGCCCGGGGCGCTGAGAAAGTTCCTCGCCCGGGCGCTGGCGACGCCGAAGGCGCGGCGCGCCCGCCACCTCTATCTCTGCGCGCCCCTCGTCCGCGGCCGCAAGGGCCATCATCAGCCCATCGCCAGCTGGATCGGCCGCCAGGGCTATGCGCTCCTCCGCGCCGACGGCCGGCTGACGCGAGTCGACGCCTTTCAGAAGCTCGACCGTTACCGGGAGCACGATGTCGAGGTGGTCATTGCCGATCTCAAGGCAATGACCGCCTCGACACCCGCCGAAGCTTCAGCGAAGGAGGGCCCCTCCTCGCCCGATCGGGCCCTGGCGGAGGCCCTGCGCGTGGGCCGCGGCTCCTGCTTCCTCCTCCTGCCCGGCGGCGAAATCCTCTCGTGGTTTTCGACCACCCGAACCGACATCGCCACCGGCGAGTCCTTCCCCGAGCTGGATCCCAAGCACTTTTCCTTCAATTCGCCGCGGGGCTGGTGTCCCGCCTGCCGGGGCTATGGCCGGCTCTTCGACTGGCTGGTCCGCGATGAGGACGACGAGGAGCAGCCGCCGGAGATCGCCGACCTGGCGGCGGACCAGAAATCCTCGCGGGGGGAGGAGCGCAGGCGCGGCGCCGCCGCAAGAAAGTCGGAGGCTGCGCCCCGCGCGGCCCCCGTCTGCCCGGAGTGCCACGGCGACCGCCTCAACCGCGTCGCGCGCTCGGTCAAGCTGCACTTCCGGGGCGGCCGGCCGCCGCTGTCGCTGCCCGAACTTTTGCGGAAGCCGCCGGCCGAACTGCTCGCGGCGCTGCGCACCCTGGAACTCGATGCGCGGGGCCGCCTGGTCACCCGGGACATCGTGCCGCAGATCGAGGAACGGCTGAAATTTCTCGGCCGGGTCGGCCTGGCCTATCTCGCCCTCGAGCGACCGACCGACACCCTCTCCGGCGGCGAGGCCCAGCGCATCCGGCTGGCGGCCCAGCTGGGGTCCAACCTATCCGGCGTCCTCTACGTGCTCGATGAGCCAAGCATCGGCCTGCACGCTCGGGACAACGAAAAGCTCATCGCCACCCTCGAACTTCTGCGCCGGAAGGGCAACACGCTCCTCGTCGTCGAACATGACGACGAGGTCATGGCCCACGCCGACCGGATCATCGACCTCGGGCCCGGCGCCGGCGTGCACGGCGGCGAACTGCTGGCCAACGCGACTCCGGCGGAACTGCGGAAGGTGCCGGCGTCGCTGACGGGGGTTTTCCTGGAGCGCGGCATTTCCCATCCGCTCCGCGGCTCCTACCGGCCGCTGCCGCCGCCGGCGGCGCCGGCCTGGATCGAATTCTCCGGAGTGCGTTTCCGCAACCTTCGCGGCTTCAACCTGCTGCTGCCGCTCGGCCGCCTGATCATGATCGCGGGCCCCAGCGGCGCGGGAAAGTCGACCCTCGTCCGGGACCTGCTCGGCGCGGCGGTCTCCTGCGCGCTGCGCGATGGAAGGCGAAAACTTAGCGGAGCCGCCTTTGTGCGGCGGACGCGGTTCGAGGCCGACGGAGTGGCGCCGGCCCCTCCCCGGCCGCCCTTTGCCGAGCTGCGCCTGCCGGAGGGCTTCCGCTCCGTCGTCGAGGTCGATCAATCCCCGATTGGGAAGACGCCCCGCTCGACCCCCGCCACCTACCTGGGAATCTTCGACCTTATCCGGCAGTTCTTCGCCTCGCTGCCCGAGTCGAAGATGCGCGGGTACACCGCCAGCCGCTTCTCCTTCAATACGGCCGGCGGGCGCTGTGCCGCCTGCGAGGGGGCTGGACGGATCCGGCTGGAGATGGCCTTCATGCCCGATACGTACCTGCCGTGCGACGACTGCGGCGGGCTCCGCTACGGACCGGAACTGGCCGACGTGACCTGGAAGGGGAAGAACATCGGTCAGGTGCTCCAGCTCACCTTCACGGAGGCGGCTGGCTTCTTCGATTTCCATTCCCAACTCGGCGCCGTCTGCCGGCTGATGGTGGACTGCGGCCTGGGCTATCTCACGCTCGGGCAGAGTTCGCCGACCCTCTCGGGCGGCGAAGCGCAGCGGCTGAAGCTCGTGACCGAGCTCGCCCACGGCCTCGCCACCTATCGGGAGCGCTCGCGCGGTGAGACGCCGCGCAATCTTTATTTGCTGGAGGAGCCGACGATCGGCCTGCATCTGAGCGACTGCGAAAAGCTTATCGGGGTCCTGCAGTCGCTCGTCGAGCAGGGACACACGGTTGTGGTCGTCGAGCACCATCTCGATCTGCTGGCGGAGGCCGATTACATCGTGGAGCTGGGGCCAGGCGGCGGACCCGAAGGCGGCCAACTGCTGTATCAGGGCGCCCTGGCCGGCCTGCTGAAGGTGAAGGGCAGCCCCACGGCGCCCTACCTGCGAAAAAAGCTCCGCTAACCCTGCGCCACCGAGACGTCGTGGGCCTTGGCGGCGTCCTGCACGACCTTGATCAGCTCGGCGATCGCCACCGGCTTGAGCAGGTAGCGGAAGAGCGCGGCCTCGTTCACGCTGCGCATCAGCATCTCGGGCTTCATGTAGCCCGTGACCAGGATCCGCTGCGTGTGGGGAAACTCCTCGCGCACGCGGACGAGAAAATCCATGCCGTTGCCGCCCGGCATCAGGTGATCGGCCACCACCACCTTGAAGGACTGCTTCTGGAGGATGAAGTCGGCCTCGCGAACCGAACTGGCCTTGGTGATCTGAAAATAGGGCCCAAGGGCGGCCTCGAAAACGTCCAGGAGCGCCCGCTCATCGTCGACCAGCAAAATGGAATCCTTCTTGGCGGCGGCGGAATCGGCCGGCTTGGGTTCAGGGGCGCTCACTCAGCTGTCTATACGCGCGAAAATTGGGCAAATCCAGATATATTCTGTCCTTTTCGTCGCGCGGAAATTACTTAGCGGGCAATTCGCCGCCAGCAAAACCTTGCCTCGCCCGTCCCCGGGCACTCTATTCAACGGAGCAGTCCGCTTCGATCGCTCCCATGGCTCATCCTGAACTCTATGCCGCCGCCGCGGCCGGCAAGTTGCGCGAATTGCCGCCGGAGGTCCTGACGCCGGAGAATCTCCGGGCGCCCAACCCCTCGGGCAATACCCCCCTCCATGCCGCCGCGAAGCAGGGCGGGCTGCGGGACCTGCCCCGGGAGCTGCTCACGGTGGAGCTTTTCACCGTCAAGAACGTGGCGGGGTACACCCCCCTGCACCATGCCGCCATCGGAGGCCACCTCGACCAACTGCCGCCGGAGCTGCTGACGCTGGAGACGCTGTCGTGGCGCAGCAACGCGGGCTACACCGTCTTTCACCTCGCCGCCGGGCACGGCAATCTCGCGCAGATCCCCGCCGGCCTGCTGACCCTGGAGATCGTCCTGAGCAAGACCGATGTCGGCAACACGCTGCTCCACGAGGCGGCGGAAAAGGGAACGCTCGAGCGGATGCCGCGGGAATTCATCACCGCCGAGTATTTCGCGCAACGCAACCTCGGAGGCGAGACCGTCCTCCACGTCGCCGCCTTCAACGGCCACCTCGACCAGGTGCCCCGCGAGCTGCTCACCACCGCCGCCATGCGCGAAACGACGAGCGCCGGCGACACCGTCTTCCACGCCGCGGCCATCGCCGGGAACCTCAAACAGATCCCCGGCGAATTGCTGACGGAGGAAAACCTCGTGTTGGCGAGCAAGAGCGGCTTCACCGCCATCCACGCCGCGGCCGAGACCGGCCAGCTCTCCCAGATCCCCGTCGCCCAGCTCACCACCGTCCTCCTGCAGACGCGCAACGACAACGGGGACACGCCCCTGCACGCCGCCGCCTACGAGGGCCATCTCGACCAGGTCCCCCGCCACCTGCTGACCCGCGAGGCCATGGCGACCCGCAACTTCGACGGCATCGCGGTGGCCCGAATCGCCCTGGACCGCGGCTTTCTCTCCCAGATCCCCGAGGGCTCCCGGCCCAAGTCCGTCGGACCGCTGCGCCGGGTGCTGCACCGCCTGGGACGGATGAAGCTGCCTTTTTAGCCGGCCGGCCGGATTTTCCTCTTTCCCTGGCGACAGGCCTGACATTTGCTGGTGGTTCATCGTCCTACGCATGAACACCTCCATCAGCGCCATCACCGCCCGCGAGATCATCGACTCCCGCGGCAATCCGACCATCGAGGTCGACGTGAAACTCGCCTGCGGCGCCTTCGGGCGCGCGGCCGTCCCTTCCGGGGCCAGCACCGGGGAGCACGAGGCCCTGGAGCTGCGCGACGGAGACAAGGGCCGCTATGGCGGCAAGGGGGTGCAAAAGGCCGTGGCCAACGTCAAGGCCGCGATCGCCCCGCTGCTGATCGGCCACGAGGCCTGCGACCAGGTCGGCGTGGACCGCGCGATGCTCAAGCTCGACGGCACGAAGACCAAGTCGAAGCTCGGCGCCAACGCGATCCTCGGTGTCTCGCTGGCGACCGCCAAGGCGGCCGCGGGCGCGCTCGGCCAGCCGCTCTACAAGTATCTCGGCGGCCCCAACGCCAAGGTCCTCCCCGTGCCGATGATGAACATCATGAATGGCGGCGCCCATTCGGACGCCCCGATCGACTTCCAGGAATTCATGATCATGCCCATCGGGGCCAAGTCCTTCGCCGAGGGACTGCGCTACGGCTGCGAAGTGTTCCATGCGCTCAAGAAAGTGCTCAAGGAAAAGGGCCTCTCCACGGCGGTGGGAGACGAGGGCGGCTTTGCGCCCAAGCTCGCGTCAGCCGAGGCCGCCCTCGACGCCATCGCCCTCGCCGTCAAGGCCGCCGGCTACAAGCTCGGCCAGGACATCGCCCTGGCGCTCGATGTCGCCGCCTCCGAATTCTACGTGAAGGAGAAGAAGCACTACGTGTTCAAGAAATCGGACGGCCGGAAGCTCTCCGGAGCCGAGATGGTCGAATTCTATCGGCAGCTCGTCGCGAAGTATCCCATCATCTCCATCGAGGACGGCTGCGCGGAAAACGACTGGGACACCTGGAAGAAGCTCACCGACGCGATCGGCGACAAGATCCAACTCGTGGGCGACGATCTGTTCGTCACCAACACCGAGTTCCTCAAAAAGGGCATCGCGACCGGCACCGCGAATTCGATCCTGGTCAAGGTCAACCAGATCGGCTCCCTCACGGAGACGCTCGATGCCGTCGAGATGGCCAAGGACGCCGACTACACGGTCGTCATTTCCCATCGCTCGGGCGAAACCGAGGATGTGACGATCGCGGATATCGCCGTCGCCACCAACGCCGGCCAGATCAAGACCGGCTCCCTCTGCCGCACCGATCGGGTGGCAAAGTACAACCAGCTGCTCCGCATCGAGGAGGAGCTGGGCGCGAGCGCGATCTATGGTGGGAAATTATAGAAGGTTCAAATTTCCTGGGAAGGCCCGGCCCGAGCGGCTGCGCTGCGCAATCCCAAACTGGCCGCAAGCAGGCCGCCCCGTGCGAGGCGGCCCAGACGCGGCCAATGAGCTCCGCAACGCCGCTCGGGCCGGGCCTTCCCAGGAAATTTGAACCAAACCGGGGGAGGGAGGGGAAGAACCCCTACTCCACCCTGAGGATATAGCCCCGCAGGTACTCGCTCTCCGGCATCGTCGCCAGCACCGGATGGTCCGGCGGCTGATGGCTCCACTCCAGCACGGTCACGCGGCGCCTCGCGTCGGAGGCGGCCTCGGCCAGAACGCCCCGCAGTTCCGCGTCGCGCATGTGGTGGGAGCAGGAATAGGTGGCGAGGACGCCCCCGGGCGCGAGGCGCTGCAGGGCCCGCAGGTTGATTTCCTTGTAGCCGCGCAGTGCGCCCTCCAGCGCGCTCTTCGATTTCGCGAAGGGCGGCGGATCGAGGATGATCACGTCCCAGGGCGGCTCGTCCCTGCGCTCCGGCGCGTTGAACCAGTCGAAGACGTTGGCGGCCGTGAACTCGGCGGCCACCCCGTTGCGCTCGGCGTTGCGGCGGGCGGCGGCGATGGCCTCCTCCGCGCTGTCGAGGCCGAGCACGCGCGCCGCTCCGGCCCGAGCGGCGTGCAGCGCGAACGGACCCTGGTTGCAAAAAGCATCGAGCACCCGCCCGCCTCCGCAGTAGCGCGCCACGGCGGCATGCTGCGGCCGCTGGTCGAGGTAAAATCCCGTCTTCTGGCCGCCCTCCAGGTCGAGCCAGTAGTCGAAGCCGTCGATCGCAACCCAGCGCGGCGCCCACGGCGCGCCGGAGCGCGTGTGCACCTCCAGGGGCAGGCCTTCGAGGCGGCGGATCGGCGCGTCGTTGCGGAAGATGATCTCAGCCGGCTCGAGCAACTCGGCCAGGAGATCGCCCAGCAGGGCCGAGCGCTTTTCCATCGCGATCGTCTGGATCTGCGCCACGAGGACATCGCCGAACTGGTCGACGACGACGCCCGGGAGGTCATCCGACTCCGACCAGACCAGGCGCCGGGCCGGGACGACCTTTGGGTCCACCGCGGTCCCGCCCACGCTCCGGCGGCGCGCCACCGAGCGCTCCAGGGCGCCGCGGAGGTAGGCGGCGTCGAGCGCCAGGCGCTCCCGCCCCAGCCGCCGCCACACGATCTGGGATTTCCCATTGTAGATGCCGGTGCCCAAAAGGCGATTGGCCCGGTCGCGGCACTCCACCGCCTCGCCGTCGAACTCCGGCGGCAACAGGACCTCGACCTCGTTCCCGAACACCCAGGGATGGCCCGCGAGGACGCGCGCCTGGACGTTGGGTTTGAGCTTGAGCGAGGGCGCGGACATTCCGCGCCGATTGTCTGAGGGCCCCATCCCGATGTCACGTATTACGTGACAAACCTTTCGACTCGCTCCGCACCGCCGAAGTCCCCTTCTTCTGCTGCATGTCTCCGCCGCGCCTGGCTTTCGCCGCCGCCCTCTTTTCCCTCCTCCCTCTCGCCGCATGCGCCGCCACCCGTCCCGCCGCCTACAAGGGCGCGATCGTCATGGCGGCGGACACCGGCCAGGTGCTTTTCGCCGAAAATCCCGACGTGGTCAGCCCCCCGGCGAGCATGACCAAGCTGATGACCTTCGCCGTCCTGGACGACGCCTTGGCCCGGGGATCGCTCGGCCTGCAGACGCGCGTCGTGGTCGTCCCGGGCGACACCCGGGCGGCGCCCTCGATCATCGGATTGAAAAAGGATGAGAGCTTCCCGATCGAGGAGCTCATCTACGCGATGATGCTGCATTCGGCCAACGATGCCGCCCTCGCCGTCGCGCGCGAGGTCGGCGGATCGGTCCCGGCCTTCGTCGGGCTGATGAACGCGAAGGCTCGCGCGTTGGGGATGGCCCACACCACCTTCCGCAGCCCGCATGGCCTGCCCCCGCCGAGCCGGCGCATCGCCGACGGCGATCTGACCACCCCGCGCGACTTTACGATTCTTTGCCGTTATCTCCTCCTGCATACCGACATCCTCAAGTATACCTCGGTCCGGACGCGCCTTTTCGGCGTCGGTTTCCGGTTTCCCCCGACGCCGATGACCAACCACAATCACCTTTTGGGATCGATCGAGGGGGTCGACGGCCTGAAAACCGGCTTTACCAACGGCGCCGGCTTCTGCCTGGCGGCGACGGCCCTGCGGAACAACCGGAGGATTATCGTCGTGATGATGGACAGCCCCGATGCGAAGGACCGCGATCTCGCGGTGGCCGACCTGATCCGGCGCGGATTCGCCAGCCTGCCGGTGTTCGGTCCGGACAGCCCGATGCGCGCCGACGCTGCCGCGGCGCCAGCCGCCGGAGCGGCGTCCGGCGCGCTGGCCCCGCCGACCCGTCCGGCGCCAGCCGGACCCCTGCCGTCGATCCAATTCACCCCACCGCGTTGAGCGCGCCCAATATCATCAGCTTCCGCGACGTCACCGTGACCTTCGGCCGGTCCGGCGGACAGCCGGCGCTGGAGGATGTCACCGTCGATATCCCCTGCGGCAGCCTTACGGCGATTCTCGGTCCCAATGGCGCGGGCAAGAGCACCCTTCTGCGGGCGGCGCTCGGGTGGCTGCCGCTGGCCCGCGGCGAAATCCGCATCGGCGACGCGCATCCCGAACACGCGCTGCCGCGCCTGGCCTACCTGCCGCAGCGCCACGCCGTCGACTGGGACTTTCCGATCGTCGTCCGGTCGGTGGTGGAACAGGGCCGTTATCCGTCGCTGCGGCCTTGGCAGCGCCTGGGCGCCGATGACGAGGAGCGGGTCGAGCGGGCCCTGGCCGAGCTCGACCTCACGGGGTTGGCCGACCGCCAGATTCGCCGGCTCTCGGGTGGTCAGCAGCAGCGCGTTTTTCTCGCGCGCGCGGTCGCCCAGGGCGCCGACATCTTCCTCCTCGACGAGCCCTTTGCCGGCCTGGACCTGTTCGCCGTCGAGGAGCTGACCCATATCCTTCGGTCCTGGGAGTCCCAGGGCCGGACGGTGCTGGCGGCGGTGCACGGCCTCGAACTCGCGCGCCGCGTCTTTGCGCGGGGTGTCCTGCTCGCCACCCGGCTGGTCGCCGCCGGTCCGATCGAGACGGTCCTGGCGGATGTGAACGTGGACCTCGCGTTCCGGCGGGCCCGCTGCATCCACGACGAGGCTATCCGCTCCGCTCCGCCGGCGTTCCCCGCATGAGCCTCCACGAACTCGTGGCCGCGCCGTTTTCCTACGGATTCATGCGTCGCGCCGTCCTGTCGGCCGCGCTCCTCGGCCTCAGCGGCGGCCTGCTTGGCTGCATCCTCATGCTGCGGCGGCTGGCGCTGATGGGCGACGCCCTCTCGCACTCGCTCCTGCCCGGCATCGCGGTGGCCTGGCTCGTGTTCGGCCCCAGCACCCCCGCCCTGTTCGCGGGGGCGCTGTTCGCCGGGCTGCTCACCGCCCTCGGCAGCGCGCTGATCAGCCGGCTGACCCGGGTGAAGGAAGACGCCGCCTTCGGCTCCCTTTTCATCGTCTTTTTCGGCGCCGGGGTCGCGATCCTCAGCCGGCTGCCCACCCGCCTCAATCTCGAGCACTTCCTTTTCGGCAGCATTCTCGGGGTCTCCGGGTCCGACCTGCGGCTGGCCGCCGCCGCGAGCGGCGCGACGGTCCTCGCCTTCGCGGTCTTCCAGCGGAGCATCCTGCTCGAGACCTTCGATCCGATCTTCCATCGCGCGACGGGCGGAAGCGGCGGCCTGGCCCATTTCGGCATCCTCGCGCTCACCGTGCTCAACCTCGTCGCCGCGCTGCAGACGATGGGCGTCGTGCTGGCCCTCGGCCTGTTCCTCCTTCCCGCGGTCAGCGCCTACCTTTGGTGCGACCGCTTCGGCCGGCTCCTCGCCACGTCGGTCGCCATCGCGCTGGCCGGCTCGGTCGCGGGAATCCTCCTCAGCTATCACGCCGGCATCGCCAGCGGCGCGGCGGTCGTGCTGTGCCTGGGAGCCGTTCTCCTGCTTTCCTTGCTCTGCAGCCCGCGTTACGGAGCCGTCGCGCGGCTGTGGGAATTCCTGCGCGAGCGCCGGAGCGTGCGGCACGCGCCCTGACCATGCCGGACGCACCCGACCTTCCTTCAGTCCTGAAGGCCTTCGGCGGCTTGCAGAATGCGATCGTCGCGGCTTTTGAGGCTGAAGACGGCGGACGGTTCGGCGAGGACGTCT
>Ga0302326_10008864_pt1 | contig 22119 bp, 23 predicted proteins | sample Palsa_T0_3_FD_202264 | JGI IMG/M metagenome (GOLD analysis project Ga0302326, IMG submission 202264) | Peat permafrost microbial communities from Stordalen Mire near Abisko, Sweden - Palsa_T0_3 | ecosystem: Environmental > Terrestrial > Soil > Palsa > Peat permafrost | place: Sweden: Abisko... | reverse complement strand
GCACGAGCTGGCGCATCACCGCCGGCACGTCCTCGACACTCGACTCTTGCTTCTTCGTCCTCGTTGCGGCCTTCTTCTTCATGGCGGCTCCTTGGGCTCATGGCCCTGGTTTCTTGGTCGGAACCGACTCTCGGCCCAACCAAGGAGCCGCCGCTACGACTTCACGAGTTCCACAACGCGAGGGGCATCGCCGATTACGGACTGACTCGAGACAAGCGCCGAGACTGTGCGCTTCGTTGCGCACGATGAGGCAGATCGAGACGGGCGACGTCATACGACATCCTCAAACGTGCTGGCCAGCTGCTCGCAGTCTTGCGCGTGTGCGATGGTGAAACCGCCTTCGAGCCATGCGCCGTTGTACCACCAACGCCACCCTTGAACGCAATGCTCATGACGGGCACGCGTCACACTCAGATCACCGAGCGTCCACCCGCTCCCTGCCGTGGAGCGCTGGCGCGCGTCCTCGATACGCAACCCGAATCAGTTGGCGCCGGTCAGTTGCGTCGCTACAATTGGCTGCATCATGAGGCTGCGTTACGCGTGCGTGTGGGGCCTTGTTGCGCTTGCGGTCGTCGTGCGTTGCGGCGGTAACGCGGGAACGACGTGCGTCGCGGGCACCACGTCACCCTGCAATGCGACGTGCGGCACCGGTATACAGACCTGTTCAAGCGACGGCTCCGGTTTTGGCGCGTGCGTGTGCCCGTCGCCGAACGATGCGGGCGGCGACGTATCAGTGAGTGACGCGCAAGGCGACGTAGTGGTGAGCGACGCCAGCGGAGACGTAGAGGCTGGGCCATGGACCCCGAGTCAACTCTCCGGTCTGCGCCTGTGGCTCGATGCCGAAGTCGGCGTCAATGCCTCGGTGTTTTCTTGGGCGGACCAATCTGGCAATGGCAACAACGCAACTCAGACGAATCCGCAAAGCCAACCCCAAGTCGTGCCAAACGTCGTCAATGGTCGCAGCGTGGTGCGTTCACAAAGCGGCGTTCTGACCATCAAGGACGCGGCAAGCCTCCAGTTCAGCACGCAACCCTTCGAGATTGTGGTCATTGGGAGCGGCGGCTCAGGATCGGCAAGCTGCACCTTTTGGGAGAAGAATACGCTCAACGCCGGCTTGTGGTGGAACATGACCACCGCCGGTGGCTCGGGCCAAGACATCTACGTCGGCACCGGTACCCCAACCGCGCATTTGACATTCCTGAACGTCGATGGCTCGAATCATCATTTCGAAGTCGACGCGCCGAGCCTTGCAGTAACCGTGGACGGGACGACAGTGACCGGACCCACAGCCACGTGCGACATGAGCGTCGTCGGCACTGACGTCGGCCTTGGAGACTGTAGCGGTGGGCGAATCGACCTCGCTGAGGTCATCGTCATCGCGGGCGCCCTTTCGATGAGCGATGCCACAAATCTCAATCAATACCTCCTGGCGAAGTTCAACCTATAGGCCTCCGCGATTGCGCGGCGTGGCGGGCGTCACGATCCATTCGCTATTGCTCAGCGGCGCAAAGTGGCAGCAGCCGCAGCGAGCGCGGCAAGGATTCGTGCACAATACGCAATCACGGGCGCTTCAAACCCCACGCCGACCGATTGGTCTACACCCGGTGGACGATGACGTCCGTTCAGTGACGTCTCGTGCCCTCCGAACTCTATGCAAAAAAAAACGGTCCACCGTGACCATTGACGTCGGCGGCCGACCTCGCGCAGCATTGCACCATCGCCGTGCGCGTAATGCATTCTGAACAAAGTTCAACCGAAGCGGAGTAGTCGATGCGAAAGCTAAATTTCATAGTGTTTGACGAGTACTGTGTAGCGGGGACAACCTACACGACAGCACAACAATTCAACGACAAGCTTGGCACCTTTGACAAGCTGACGCTCTTCGTGATTACCGACAACGTCTCAGCGACCGGCACCGTAACATGTCAGTTGTTCCACAGTGCCGACGGACGCAATTGGGTCGCCAAGAACGCTTCGGCAGAAATTGCCGCGCAAGCCACATCAACGAGTGCACCAAAATTCTACGCGGGCGGCGACACGAGTTCGACCGGCTCCCTTGGGTTTGTCCAGGTTCAGGTTAGCACCGCTACGGGCAATGCCCACGTGAGGCTTTGGGTGACCGCGCGCGACACGGTCTCCTAGCAGGGGGCTACGGTGCGCCGCGGACGACTCCTCGTATTCGACGACGTCATCGTTGGGACATCAGCGGTCTACTCCTCCACGGATTTCAACGATTTCCTCGGGCAGTTTGACTCGCTGGTGCTCCAAGCCGTAGTGGATACCTTCCAGTCTACCAACGCCATCACGGTGCAACTTCAAGCGTCGGCTGATGGCCGAAATTGGATCAACAAGAACGACTTCCCTGAAATCAACAACCTCACCGTAGGTGCAGCCCAAACCTCGGTCGCGGGAGTTGATCCGGGCACGCTCGGGATATCTCCCGGTCGTGTTCGCCTCGTCGTGACCCTGGGCTCGTCCAACATTCCAGTGGCACACGTAAGAGTCTGGGCGGAGGGGCGCGACATTGCCGGGCCTTTCCAGCCCACACACCTACCCGGATGCGTCCTGTGGTTGCGAGGCGACCTGGGGGTGACGACGTCCGCATCCACCGTCACCAGTTGGGCGGATAGCAGCGGGAGTGCCGATTCGAACAAGAACCTAACGGCTACAGGGTCACCAACATTCGTCGCGAGCGACTCGAGTTATGCCAACGAATGTACTATTCACTTCAATGGCACTACTGACTACATGCTAAGTGGCGTATGGGCGAAGGCGCCGCCGCTACCTTACACGTGGATTTTCGTGGCGCACCGTACAAATACCTCCGGCATCGATGTCATCATTTGCCCAAACGATGCTGCCGGAGACGCAGGTTGCCTCGTGTATGGCGATGATAGTGCACCGGCCAACACGGTGCTTGACAACACCTCCAGCATCAAATTCGCTCAGTCATGGACCTCGCCGAGCGCCCTGTTGTGCGAGGTTAACGATCCGAACTCGGCGATGTACTTCAACAACTTCACAACGCCGCAGGTATCTGGTGGAAACGTTGGCGCGTTAGCGTATGCAAGTCTCGCGCTCGCCGGCGCGGGCATGGGCATAGGCTTGGGAGCTCTTCTGTGGCCCGGCACAATCGCGGAGGTCATTTGCTACGACGAAGTATTGCCTCCCGCGAGCAAAGCCGTGCTTCGCTCATACCTTATCGGCCGCTACGGCTTGGCAATAACGTGAGACAAATCATACCGCTCGATTGCGGCGAATCGTATAGAAGTAAACTAAGAGCAAGCAGGGACACCAATGCAGTCATCACGCAACCCACCAACTACGTCTCAGGCGAATGCTACGTCGTCGAACGACGCACCAGCTACGACTCGCTCGCCGGCCCCTGACGTTTCCTCGCGGTACACGGGCGGATGCGACGCGATGAGCGCGGCGGATCCTCTTGAGGCTGCGACGACGGGGGCTGGCCCGTTTGATGCGACGACGCTACGCGTGATGCGGCCCACGGTGTCCAAGTCGGAGGCGCTCTCGCCGAGTTGCGGCCTATTCTACGACCCTGACGCACTCGCCGCGGGTGGCGCGGGCGCCAGTCCCCAAAGCGCCTCAGCGCGGCTTCCGTTCAGTCCTTTCAGGGACGGATCACGTGCGGTCTCGCTAGCGCAGTCGCCAACGGGTCGCGCCGATACCCCAAGTGCCTCAGCGCCGCTTCCGTTCAGTCCATTCAGGGATGGGTCATTTCCGGTCTCGCTAACGCAGTCGCCAACGGGTAACGCGGGCCCCAGCACCCAAAGCGACTCAGCGCCGCTTCCGTTCAGCCCATTCAGGGACGGCACGTGACACAAAACGTCGCCATTGGTTTGGGGTCGTCATGACCTACGCATACATACCCGTAGACGATCATGTCATTATTGTCGATCCCGGCCTCACACCGCATCCGGTGCCACTCGGCGTTAGTGGCGCGACTGCCGTAAGCGCTAATATGTACTTTGGGCGTGTCTACGTCATCGGGAACGATCCAACCGTAGGCGGCTGGCTGACTGTACTCGACCCGACGTCGGATCCAATTAACCCTACCGTCACCACTGTGCTTACGGGGCTAGGACAAGTCATCAGTGTGCTGATCTCGAGCGACGAGACTGCGCTGTACATAGGCCTGGACGTGACTACCCCGATGTCTGGCGTCCAATACGGCGTCTTTGTCATCAACCCAAAGACCTTCGCTTTTATTAGCGGAGTGGAATTGCCAGGGCCGCCTATGGCACTAGCGGCGCACCCTACGCTGGACAAGATATACATCAGTGTGGAGAGCGCAGACCCAAACATATTCGAAGAGATGAATCCGTCAACCGATTCTGTTGACATCCTGGTGGCTGGGACGACACTAATCACACGTAACCTGACCGCACCTCAGCCCCCTCCCGTGATCGGTCGTCCGAGTAACGGATCCTTTCTAGGTCCGTACGGTCTTGCAGTGTCGCGCAACGGCACTAGCGTCTTCGCGCCGATGTCCCAAGACGTATCTTTTAATACATCAACGCCGCATCTCGTCGTTGTCATGGACACCACATCAACAGCTCTGTCGTGGATCAGCGTCCCCGCGCCAATGTGGTGTGCCGCCACCGATCCGCATAATACATTTGTGTACATAACGAATCAACGTGGCGGCGTCTTTGCGATCGACATGTCCACGCATGCCGTCCTCACCATTCCAATACCCGACGCCATCGGCTCCGCTTATGCTATACAAGTGACCCCGGACGGTATGTTCGTATACGTCACGGACAATGGAGCCCAACTATTTATCATTAGTACGGCAACAAAGACCGTTGTCTCGTCAGTTGTACTGACCTCCTTCGTGCCCACGGCGGTGCTTGGCACCTTCATGAAGGAATTTAAGACGATATACGACGCCCCACCTTTGCTGCCCAAAATATTGACTAAGGTCGAGACGGACAATTTCAAGCAAGTCGCTGAGGTCGGAGCGTTTGGCGACCCGTGGCAAACTGGCATCGACACGGATACATTGGCGAGCAGCGACCCGCAGCGCCAGGCGTTCATTATCGAGCGACCGGCAGTCGTGGGACAAACGCCCGGCAGACCCACCAGCGTGCCGAACGCGGGCGATGCTCCCGGCGTTGTGTCGAATGCGGGCGACACGCCCGGCAGCGTGCCGAATGTAGGCGATACGCCTGCACCGAACCGCACGCGTTAGAGCTCCGCATGATCGCTCTCTGGGGCCATCCAACGGACTATCCGATGATCGCTGTGCGGCAGGCACTTGCAACAATGGGAGCAGCGGTCCTATTTATCGATCAGGAGCAGATTCTCGAGACGCATCTCGATCTGGATGTCGAACAGCATGCGACGGGAACGTTGCGCGTCGGCCGCGAACGCGTCGCGCTCGCGAACATCGGTGCAGTCTACCTACGACCGCACGACACGCTCAGTTTAGGCGCTATGTCCACGGCGAGCACTGATGTACAAAGCGCGGCCATCGAGTTTGAGCGCGACCTGGCGGCGTGGGCAAACGTCACCGAGGCCGGTGTGGTTAACCGTCCCTCCGCAATGGCTTCAAACGCATCGAAGCCACATCAGACCGCGCTCATACAGGAGCACGGATTTCACGTGCCAAAGACACTCCTTACTACTGACATGTCTGCAGTGAAGCGCTTTTGGGCCACACACGAGAGAGTGATCTTCAAATCCATGAGCAGCGTCAGAAGCGTCGTCGTAGAGCTCTCCACCGCTCACCTAGCGCGCCTATCTGATCTTACAACATGCCCGGTGCAGTTTCAGCAGCTCATTGTCGGCACAGACGTGCGTGTGCATGTTGTTGGCGATGATGTATTTGCCTGCACTATCGAAGCGGACGACACCGACTATCGCTATGCTACTAAGTGCGTTATCATGCGCACGTGTGAATTGGCGGCGCAAGTGGCGAACATGTGTCGGCAGTTATCGGTATCGCTGGGACTTCGCGTCGCTGGCATCGATCTGCGCCGAACCCCCGATGGGCGGTGGTACTGCTTTGAGGCTAATCCTTCTCCCGGCTTTACGTTCTATGCCGCGCAAACTATGCAGCCCATTGGCGCAGCAATCGCGTCACTGTTAGTCCGGCTCGATGGCGCTCACTGATTAGGGGCATGGATGATCGTTATCGTCGGCAGTCGTCACGACCCGGAGGTAACTCGACTTCGAGATCTATGTGCGCCAAGTGACGCGCGGCTACTCTCGTGCGAGGACCTGTCGCGGGACGGCTGGATTATGCGCGACACGTCGCCGGATAGCGCCGTCGTCGAGAAGAAGTTGATTTGCGTCGCGGACATTGATGGCATTGTGGTGCGGCGCAGTCAGATATACCCGTCTGAGCTGGGCCACATCATCGCGCGCGATCGCGCATATGTTGCGTGCGAGATGACCGCGTTCCTCGTGCACTGGTTGAGGTGTCTTGCATGTCCCGTAGTAAACATGCCGAGCGGCGTCTGCCTATGTGGTCCAATGTGGTCGCCATTTGCGTGGACACATCACGCCGCACAGATGGGTATTCCGGTAGTAAAGCAGACGCGCCACGGCATGCGTGACCAACACCGCGGTGCCACCACGGAGGTCGTTATGTTGGATGGGGTGCGCGTCGCGGCGCAAGAGGATACCGTGACCAGCGACGCCGACATTCGAATGAGCAATTACACGAGGCAGCTTGCAGTCTCGAGCGGCGCGCGCCTACTGTCCGCCCGCTTCATGCTGTCGGGCGGTAGGCCGCACTTTGTTGGCGCCACCCCCGTGCCGCCCGTGACGCAGATGTTGGCGCGCGCTCTGCAAGTGGTTATTACCCAATCTAGCGTTAGCCGCGACAGTCCGGGTATTGGTGCCAGCAATCAGAAGTGAGCTCTCGGAGCCATTTGTGGCAATCGCACGCGCGGTCGATGGCCGCGCTCGTGCTACAATTATCTCGTGACACGGTCGTTCGGCCTTTTCGCTGTGGTTGCGGCTTGCGGTGCGCGCACCGGTCTTGATGTCATCGCTGCGCGCGATGCGACTGTTTACGGTGTGGACAGCGCGGAGGGTACCGAGGCCGACGTATCGGACAGCGGCGTGCACCCCGTCGCTTGCGGAAGTGCTCGTGTCATCGCAAGCCAGGCCATCCAAGGGTCAGGGTATATCGACCAGCTTGTCGTACGCGGCACGGACATTTACTTTAGCGCTGGTGGAGTGTGGCACACGTCCGTTGGGGGCATCACCGAGCTTCTCGGTGCGACTCACTCGGGTTGGCCACTATACAGTGCCTTTGACATTGACCCGACAACCATTTACTGGGCGAGCGGAGTGAATGAGACTGATGTCGATGCGAGCTACGTGATGTATGCACCAAGAGATGGGGGGGCGGCAAGCCTGATGGGGACCATCGCCGCGCCCTTCTTCAGCCAGGTTGGCGCGACTGATGGTGGCGTGTTTGTGTGGAGCTACCAATACCCTTGCGACATTGATATCGTCGGGGTGGATGCGTCCGTGGCGGCGCTCACACAACTGTTCACTGCGCCCGCGAGGCTTATTGCTACGAGCTCGGGAGCATACCTGGGTTCGACTGACGGGCTATTCGCTTGGGATGGCCGATCATCGTTGGCCATGCTTTCACCGATAGGCGTTGCAGATTTTACCATCGACGGCGACTCGATCGTGTTTACTGAAGCGGCAAATGGCGCGACTGCTGTCTCCGTATGGCGAATCCCCATCGGGGAGCAGGACGCTGCACAGGCCGTTCCGCTCGTGAACGCGTACTCGCTTTTCCTTGGTGGAGTGGCAGTAGACGACGCGAGCGTGTACTTCTGTGACCGCGTGGTGCAGACCGTTGTGCGCGTGACCAAAACCTCGGGCCAAGTCAGTGTGGTGGCGACTGACGACGAAGGCGGCCAGATAATCGACGTTGCTCTCGATGACGCGTGCGTTTATTGGACAGCTGCTGATCTGGGCGGTGGCACAAATCGTGTGTCCGTCACGTCGAAGTGATGCAGCGCTACGCGCTGATGCCGACCTTTGCACGGAGCGTCAGGGTGCCAATTCCAACTAACTAACCGCAGATTCACTTGAATGGACGCGCAAGGCATGATCAAAGATCTCCATGCCTGCACCGCTGCCAATCGAACTGCGTGAGCGAGTCGTCGCTGCGTACTGTTGCCAAGCCCCTTACATGATGTCCACGTAAGCCGTCCACGAACGGCGTTCGGAAGCGCGGCGGTTTTCGGTTGATTACGTTTCGAGATTGGGAAAGCGGATATCGGGACGCACGAGGGCGAAGGCTCGCGTGACGGGGCCGTCGATGAGGTCGGGGAGGATGTCGAGCGTGACCTGGGTGGGAGACTCGTCCTTCAACGTGTCGTCGAGGCGGTCCAAGGCCTCTTGGCAAAGGGCAGCAGCCTCATCGTCCTCGAGGTCGTAGGCGTCATCGCGCATCGTATGAAGGAGGTCGAAGAGCTTGTCGACGAAGACCGAGGCCTCGGACAGCGACATGCTCTGGAGCCTATGCCTCGTGGCGGCGTCCATGGACGCGCTCAGGATAGAGCGCGTGGCGCGGCGGGTGTGTCGGTGAGCACCCTCATGGGACCACCAACAGCCAAAATCGCCAGCCACATGGGACCACCGAATCGCCAGGGTCATGGGACCACCCGCGAAGCGGCATGACTCGATATTCGCCAGGGTCATGGGACCACCCGATCGCCAGCCTCAAGGGACCACCCTCAAGCTGACGACGGAGTCCGGAGGTCGACGACCGAAGCAGTACACGGTTGCAGCTCGACGACGGCGCGGGTCGCCGTCGGGAGGCAACCATGAGCTTTCGGGAGTTGACGATGACAGACGTGAAGGAAGTGCTTCGCCGCTGGACGGCAGGCCAGAGTGTTCGAGAGATTGCGCGTGAGAGCGGTACGGACCGGAAGACGGTCCGGCGGTACATCGATGCGGGCAAGAGCGTCGGGCTGACGCTCGCGAGCCCGCTCGACGATGGAGCGTTGCAGGAGATCCTGCAGCGCGTGCAGTCGAGACCGCTGCCGGAGCCGTCGAGTGCACGCAAGACGATCGAGTCGGTGCGCCCGCGGATCGAAGCATGGCTCGGAGCGCCAAGGGCGCTCCGGCTCGTGGTCGCACGGGCGCTGTACTCGTTGCCGACGCAGTATGTCGGAAAGACGGTCGACGTCCGCGTCGACTCGCGCACCGTGCGTTTGTACGTGGGCGCAGAGCTGGTGAAGGTGCATCCACGCGTTGCGCCCGGCAAGCGCTCGACGGACGCGAGTGACTATCCTTCACACAAGGCTGCGTACGCGCTTCGCAGCGTCGATGACGTGAAGGCGCGAGCCCGTCGCATGGGCGAGCACGTTGGGCGGTACGCTGAGCAACTGCTCGGCGGACCGTTGCCATGGACCAAGATGCGACAGGCGTACGGCCTGCTGCGTCTGTGCGAGCGTTAGGGCAGCGAGCGCGTCGATGCCCTGTGTGAGCGTGCTCTTGCCTTCGACGTCGTCGACGTCCCGCGCATCGAGCGCATGATCAAGTCGGCCGTGCACGTCGAAACCGAAGCCGCGAGCTCCGGCAAACTCGTACAACTGGGAGCGCGCTTCGCACGCGATGCGTCCGCCTTCGCCACGCAATCGAAGGACGGAGGTGCCCAATGACGACGCAGATCTTGAGCCCGGAGCTGCGCGACGCGCTCAAGCGCCTGCGCCTCGGTCGGATGATCGACACGCTGCCCGCTCGCGTAGCGATGGCGGAGAAGACGACACGAGCTTCGAGGACCTCCTGCTCATCGTGCTCACCGACGAGATCTCCCGACGGCAGTCGTCATCGGCAACACGTCGTGCCCAGGAAGCAGGACTCGACCCGGACATGGTTGCCGAGCGTTGGGACAAGGGCGCGAAGGTCCACTACGACAAGCGCGTCTTCTCCGAGCTGTGCAGCCTTCGATTCGTCGAGGCCAAGCCCAACGTCGTCATTCTCGGACCTGTCGGTGTAGGCAAGACCTTCCTCGCCAGCGCGCTCGGACACGTCGCATGCGGCGCTGCGTTCCAAGTGCGTTTCACACGTGCAGACGCACGCCTTCGCCAACTTCGTCAGAGCCGACTCGATAACTCACGCGATGCCCTCATGAGTGCTCTCTGCTCCGTCGACGTGCTCATCATCGATGACTTCGCGCTCGAGCCCATGACCCGCGATGAGAGTCGCGACGTCTATCAGCTCTTTGTCGAGCGTAACGCGCGCGCCTCCACCATCGTCACCAGCAACCGCGACACTCTCGAGTGGCTGAGTGTCTTCGACGACACGCTCCTCGCGCAGAGTGCAGTCGATCGATTCAAGAACAACGCTTACGACCTCGTCATCGACGGCGAGTCGTACCGTGCGCGACTCAAACCCAATATCGAGAAGGACGGTCCTCCGCCTGCGGCTCCGGTGGTCAAGAAGAACCCACCACCTCGCCGCCGTCGGTGACCTTCCTCGGCTTCGCCTCGGTGGGCTCGACGCGAGCCATCAAGTCGTGGCATGTAGAGGACGGTCGCTCGACCTCTTCGCCTGGTCCCATGGACCTGGCGATCGCTGGCCCCATGAGGGTGGCGATTGGCAGTTGCTCGACTCTCGATCCACGCATGAACATCTGCTTTCTTCGCTGCCACCGCGCGGCCGAGCCTAAAAGAGGAGAAGGCTCCGCGACGAGCCGCAGCGCGAAAAGCGCGTGCTGATCCGAGCGGATTCGATTGAGATGTGTAGTAGTTGTCACCGACCGCATCCTTGCGAATGCGCTCCGCGATGAGATCGGCCAACCGCTCGAGCAATTCGATGACCAGCGGGTGGTCGAGGACACGTTCACTGTTTGATGGCACGACGAACTCTCTCTCTTCAATACGCACAACCCGCGATGAATGGGACATCGTCCTCGATTTTTTGGTGAGGCTGTAGGTAGGTGCCGTGCGGTCATATGTTTGGCGCTCGAGCAGCGTTGCGCGTGCCACGACGAGCCTTCCTGCGCGCGCCATTGCCCGCACCAAGCTTACGCAAAGCTCGCTCGACGATGATGAGCGCGACGCCGTCACCACGTGCGCGTGACTCGACGACGATCTCGGTGAGTTGCTGCACAACTTGCTCGCGCCACTTGGTCTGGTCAACCTTTCCGTCGCCGTGCAGCTCCGGAATCGCCTCGTCGAGCGGGTCGAGCGCCACGTGCCCAAGCTCCGCCGCCGTCCGCGCCGCGCGCCGGTAGTTCCCGATCTGCGCGCTCGAATGGTGCCCTGTGCGGTCCGCCACCCACGTCTCGCTCTTGCCTGCGGCGAGCGAGATCGTCACGAACGTGGCCCTCAAGTCGTGCGCCCGGACGTGGCCTCGCTTGTCGGTGTTGGTGAACAGCTCGCGGCGATCAATCCCCGCCTTTTTCAAGTGCCGGCGGAACTGCTCGGCGAGGCGGTCGCTGTTGAGCGCCGTGCCGTCCGCGTCGCAGAACACCAAGTCGGATCCCTCCGGCTTGCGCATCTTCTTCCATGTAGAGAGCGCCGCCACCACGCCCGCGTCGAGCGGTCTCGTGCGGTAATCGTCTGTCTTGTTGTCCTCGACACTGACGGTTCCGCGCTCGAGGTCAAGTTGCTCCCATTTCAGCACGAGCGCTTCGCGTTCCCGCATGCCTTCGCGCGCAAGGAAGCCGTAAAGCACGCGCCGTTGTAGCGGCACGGCTCCGCAGCCGAGCAAGCAGCGGTCCTCCGAGGGGTAGAGGTAGGGAAACGCGCGTGGCGTCCCTTTGCTCGGCAACGCGCCGCGTGGAATCGGGTTCACGAGGATGAGGCGCGCGGGGTACACGGCGAGCTGAAGGACGCGTCTGATCAATTGCGCGACGTGGCGCCGCGTGGCGTCCGATCCCGTCACGGTGCGCAGGATCGCGTCGTATTGGTCGAGAGTCACCTCGGGGATCGGGATGTCTTCGAGCGCGGGGTAGACCCATTTTTCGAGTCGGCACTTGTCATCGTGCGTCGTCTTCTTGGCTTTGACTCGTCCGGGGAACTCGCGGGCGAGGTCGCCGCTCGTCCAGCGTTCGGCAAACGATCGAAAGGTGGTCTCAGCGGCGGGTGCGCGCGCAAGGAGCACCTCGGTGCCCGCGGCGTAGCCGCGGGCGAGCTTCACGAACGACGTGAGCCTCGTTCCGGAAAGCGTCGCGAGCTTCTTCAGGGTCGTGGGGACGAAGTCGTCGCGTTTGGCGCGTCGAAGCTCGCGAACGAGGTCGGCCATGAGCGCGGCTCGCTCGCGCGCTAGTTCACTATCATTCGGGCCGCATGTCGCGAGGTGGATCGCCGGGCGCTTTTTCGGCGCTGTGGCGATGCGCGCGTACCACTTGTCGCCGTAGCGGACGGCGTTTCCTGTTGCGCGGCGGGGCATGCATCACCGCTTGGGATGGACGGAGTGGGCGGTCGGGGCTGACGGGTTCGGGTGGCTTGCCTCCGCGAAACCGAGCTCGCGCCTGAGCTCGTCGAGCGTGGTGTCGTAGTCGCTGCAGCGTGGCTCTTCGCGACGGCGTGGTTCGCTCCCGTAGCTGTCGACGTATTTCTTCCAGGCCGCGACGGTGAACGTCCATCGTCGATGAACCTTCTTTGCGCCCTCGATTCGACCGCTACGGCACGCCTCCATTGTGGCGCGCGGGGTCGGGGTGTCGCGCGGCGTAATAAGCTTGGCTGTGTCGTCGCGGTCCGCGGCGAGCGCCTCGCGGATCTTGGGGAGGAGGGCGTCGGCGAGTCCCTGAAGCACGGAAGTGTCGCTGCCGATGGGGCTGACAGTCTCAAGCGGATTGAGACCACCGTACAGGAGCGACTGGCCGCCGCCGGTGAGTCCTGCGAGACCAGCGACGTGAAAGTCCGTTCCGAGCTGCTTAGTCCGTGTGACGGACAGGTCCATGATGACGGCCTCGATGAACACTTGGCGGCGCGCCATATCGAGCCGGTCGATCACGACCCGAAGCGCGGCGAAGTCGCGCAACGACGACGTGATGACGATCGAGTTGGTCGCCTTGTCCGCGCTCAGCTTGATCCCGGCCTCGAAGACCTGGTTCTGAAGCGAGGCGCTGGGAGTTGTCGTCTGGCCCGACGGAGTGCCAGTGGGGCCGCGCGTTGCAGCGGCGGCGCCGGAGACGAGCTCGTTGAGCGTCTTGGTCAGCTCTACGGCGTCCGCGTGCTGGAGGGGGACCACGTGCACTTCGCCTTCGCCCGTTTGAGGGAGGTCGAGCCGCTTGACGAGCTCAAGGATGCGCAAGTACGCGTGCTCGGTCGCGACAATGAGAAGCGAGTTCGAACGGTCGTCGGACACGACCTTCGTGACATGGACGTCGCCGGTGCCAGCGCTGACGGCTCCGCCTTTGTCCCCGGCTTTGGCGCCTCCGCGAAGCTCGAAGATGTCGTTGATCCGAGACGCGATCTCAGCCGCGGACGCGTAGTTCACCGGCTCGATCCAGAGCTGTTCGCCCACCGAGCTCACGTCGATCTCCTCGATGATCTGCATCATTCGGCGGATGTTTGCGCCGGTGTCGGTGATGATCAGCAAGTTGCCGGACGCTGTTGTAATGTCGCCGTCCTTTGATTTGAAGTGACCGAGCACTCCCGCGACTTCGTCCGGAACCGCATGCGCCAAGCGAAGCAGCCTCGTGACGTATCGGTCTTCACTCGGAGCCGCCTGGCCGGTGCCGTAGATGGGTGTCGCCTGGGAAGCAATCCCGCCCGTCTCAACGATCTTGAGGAAGCGTCCGTGCGGCACGACCGAAAGCCCATTCGTCTCCAGGATGGACAGAAACGCTTGGTATGCCTCGGCTACCGTGACCTTCTGCGGAGCAAAGACTGTCGCCTTGATATTTCGAACCTTGCCACCAAAGATAAATCGCTTGCCGGTGAGCTGACCGATCACGCGCACGAGCTCGGCGAGGTCGGCGTCCTCCAGCGAGAGCGACACCGTGTAGGACGGGTCTCGCGGCGCATACTCGACGCCCTGCTCGAACTGTGGGAGCGACCCGGTTCCCGACGTCGTGCTGCTGGGCGCGGCACTCGCCGCGCCTGCGTCGGTCGTCGGCCCGCCACCGAGGCTTCGAGGTTGAAACCTTTGTGCCCACACGAATGAGGAGAGCGTCGCGCCCATCGCAATGACAAGACCTGTAGTACGTCGCAACACAGATGCCATGCGCGCGACACTGCGACGGGCGTGCCACGACGCTCGCGACTGTTTCGCGGCGCGTTGAGCAGTTGTGCGATCGAGCGCGCGCCACAACGGCGTCCACCAAGACTTACGCGACCACTACGCTGACACTCTGTCCGCCAAGACTTTCGCAACGATGCGACACATATCGACGCACAGCAGAAACAATCTGATTGGCTATCGGACTGACTAATAGTGTTTGAAACAAATAGTAACATATGCGCGCAAGGTCGCGTCAGCACTTCTCTTTGGCGAAGCGGCGCACGAGGGCTCATCGTAAACGGGTCAGCGTGAACTTGGCCTTCGCGGCGAGATGCTCGTAACGACGCAACATGCTCATTCGATTCATTTTGGTTCTCGTGATCATCTCGGCAGTCACGCTTGCCATAATGGCGTGCGCCATGCCAGGCACGACGCTTGGCGTTTATACCGTCGTCGGCACCCCCGTCACCAACACTTGCGGCTCCGGCCTCGATGCACCGGACCCATGGGATTTCGATGTCGAGCTCTCTCTTGACGGCACGACCCTCTATTGGAACTGGTTGGACGGTAGCTCGCTCCTGTCGGGAACACTCTCGAGCGACGCGGCGACGATGACGCTGAGCCAAAGCGCCAACGTGGACGAGACCGCTGACGGTGGCGATGGTCCGTGCAACATGGAGCGCGACGACGACCTTCAGGTCACGGTGGCGAGCGGTGCGGTGCCCAGCACGTTCGCGGCGACTATCACATACACATTCTCAGTCGTAAGCGGATCGACGTGCACGGACCAGCTGTCGAGCGCGGGCGGCGCATACGACACCCTTCCTTGCACGATCAGTTACGCGTTGAGTGGCTCATACAGCTCTGCGCAGTAGGTATGATGAGTACTTGTAGGTCGCGGTCGTCGATGCCGCCGACGATGCGCTGGGCGATCCGCCCATCGCAATTCACGATGATCGTGGTGGGCAAAAGGTGAACGTCGCCGAGGGGGGCGATCGTAGCGGCGTCACCCAGGGCAACTGGGAACCTGATCTTCAAGGTGTCACGATAGAGTTCGACACCAGTTTCGTCGGTTGATGTCGCGCGTGGTGCATCCCCGGCCGCTGCACACGCCGATTCTCTAGCAATCACGTTCTTGCCGCATTGCTAGTCGTCCACCTCGTAGACCTCGTCAAGCTGGGAGTGCCGCGTCCGAAGCCCACTCGAGGTGTGCGATCGATCACGACAACGGGGCAATCGCCACTATACCAACGAGGAGACGCGTCACTCGCTCTACTCACAGGTGCCGTCACAGAGGCCCGAGCAGCACTCGCTGTCGTCAGTGCACACGGTGTTGACGCTTGAGCAGGACACGGAGCAGATGCTGGACGCGTTGCACACGAAGTTGCTACTGCAGCACACGCTCGTGGCATAGCACGTCGCGTAGTCCGCGACGCACGCAGCCGCCTCTGTGCCCGTGTCCGCGGCGTCCGCCGTCGTACTTGCATCGCTCTGCGGGAAGAGCGCAGAGCATGCGCTCAAGACAGCGAACGGCACCGTGATGCGCACGGTTGCAAGATTGCACGTATTGGATGCGAATCGACGGCTCGCAACAATGTGAAACATGTACGTGCAACGTCAACCGAAGCAGCTGGACCGATGGCCATCAAGGTGACGCACTTAGCGAGTGCGTGGTCGCGGCGCGTATGGAAGCCCTCGCGTTCATCGCGACCGCGCACGCGGCCTCTGCGTGAGCAAGAAACGCATCGAGCGCCTGATGCGGGAGAATGGGCTGATTTAATCGAGCTGGTCGACGCCAACGTCCGCGCGCGGGTTGTTCAGCGGCTGTCCACAGCGTCCACCGGCACGGTTTCGACTACACGAGCTCGAAGAAGTCGTCGGTGCCGACCTTCGGCAGGAACGTCTTTGCCAGAACGTTGAGCGCCCCAACCTGGAGGGACCACGACCATCCCCCATGGCCCCGATAGGTCATGCGGTGAACGGCGTAACTCGCTCCATCGCGCTCGAACTTGAGCACCGGCGTGTACTGGGCGCGCTTCAAGCGCTCGGTCACGAACGTCGCCGGACGATATGCACCGAGCATCTGGGCCAATTTCTTTAGCTCGCTCGGACGAGGGTGCGGCTCGAAGACCACGATGGCGTCGCCTTCGCCACGAGCGACGTAGCCTTCGAGGTGAGGATGGACGCTGAGCTCAGCGGCGACGCTCGCGACGTCGGCATCAGGGATGGCGTTCGTCTCATCGCGTTTGCGCCGTACGGACACCACGCCATTGATGCTTTCGCTCACGTCGAATCCCGATGGCAGCGCAGCGAGCGCACCATCGCCGAGGGTCTTCGCGACGTAGTAGCGTGTCTTGCCTGTCTTGGTCTTTCCCTGGTGCAAGTAGAACGTGGTGCCGAGACGATTCGTGTACATGAACGCTGGCTTCGACTTGGCCTCTGGCCGCTTCATCAGAATCGACCTTCACCAAACGGCGCGCTCGGGTCAAGCCTGCACTTGACATCGCAGGTGCCAAGACCGACACGGAGGCGATGAACTACGAGGAGTTCAAGGACGCCTTCATGACCGCGCTCAAGGCCTGTCACCTGCCCACGATCGGGTTTGGCAAGGAGACGCTCGACCTACGCTCGACAGCTCGCGTCTTCACCGTCGGCGTCGAGCCGCTCGATCGCGACATCGGCAGACCGTTCCACGTGAGCGCGGCCATCTCGTTTCGGTGGGACTCGCTCCAGACCGCGCGAACGGCAACGTGCGAGGAGGATGTCGTGGGCGAGCTTCTCGGCGAAGGAGCACAGGACGAAGAGACCGAGCGGCCTTGGCTTCGCGTGGACATCGAGCTGCGGGCTGGGCTCGAGTGCGTCATCGACGTAGCCCACGTTCACGGCGAGACTCGAAGAGATCGTGGGTGCGGTGAAGGCCGAAGGCGGCGGCGGGTGGATCGATACAGTCGCACGGCAGTACCTGGCGTTCGAGGAGATCGATGCGCTGGTTGCGGCATCCTCACGGAGGATTTGAGGCCGCGTGTGCGCGGCCACCGAACCTTGCGACCCGACCATCATTGAACACAAAGGGAGCTGATCTTGCGCAGGTCTATGGACACTGTGTCGTCATCGTCATCGTTTTGCCGAAACTCGATCACGAGACTTGAACCGATGTTCTGCGGAACGAGCCCAGCGCTGTCTGTCGCACTTCATGGCGAGCCGCGCGAAGAATGTCGCCAGGAGCGTGGCTCAGCGCTTTCGTGCGTGATAGACGTCATGTGTGAGCGCTCGAGCCGCTTGTCGACCGGCGGGCTGCCATCCGAAGATGGGAAGGGTAGCGTCACTCATTTGTGCGTCCCTTGTCGGAGCCGGGATAGAGGCGTGTGGAGGGGATGCTCCCTCGCACAGGGCAACGTCGCCCACCCCGCCTTCATCACCAAGTCAGACGAGCGAGGTGGACAGCGTCGCTGCTGCTTACGATCCGAATACAGGCCAACCTTACGGAGCTTCTAGAACCCGACCAACGATCGTGATCTCGGGTGAGGGCGCGGTCTTCGGATCGCCTCGATCGGACGGAACGGCCCCCGCCCCCTCAGCCTCAGCTGCTTCATCCAATCGACCCGCAAGCAGGATGTCGTCCGGGTTCGGTCAGAATGGGCAGGGCAGAAGCCAATCTGGCGGTTCGCACCACCACGGCGGGTCTTAAGCGTTGTCGTGGCTGATGAATTTTCAGACGGCTTCCCGCTGTTCGCGCGTAACGGTGATGATGCCGAATCCCGTTTTGCATCAGCCTGCTACTCGGCCGAGAAAAGCCCCGTCGAGTTTCAAGCCGTCTTGGATTTCTCGGCGGAGTCTGGGAGCAGACCACGAAAGGTGGAATTGATTACGGGATCCCCAGCCTCAGAAAGTCGGGACGTCCCGAAATAATTGCTCAAGAGTCGCTTCAAGGCATGCCCGGCGCTCAAGGGGAGCGAACGTCACGCCGAACGGTAAGGTAGGATCGGGCGATGGCCGGCTACAGGGACGAGCTCGATGCCGCGCTCGCCCGCGTGCAGCAGCTCGAGGCGGAGGTCGCGGGGCTTCGGAGCGAACTCCAGCAGTCTCCCGAGCTGAGGACACGCCTCGTGGCGCTCGAGCGGCATCGCACGGAGGCCCTCAAGACGCTTCGGCGCGCGCAGCAATCGGCACGCACGCGGCTCCGCGTTACGTTTGGGCTTGCACTTGCGGCGTCGGCTGCCTTCATCGCGGCGATTGTGGCGATGGGGGACGCCGGCCATCCTGTGCACGCTGCGCTGATGAGCCTCGTCGTGTCGTCGTTCATCGTGGGGTTCGTGGGTTGGATCGGGGCAACGAGCGAGAATGCGCGTGCGCGGGAGCTGAGCGCGATTGAGGACGAGATCGCTGCCGTGAAAGCGGGGCCGGGTGGGGCGCACGTCGTTGAGGGTGTGCGTGTCGGGAAGGACGTGTGGGTTGCGGAGGCTGAAGGGGAAAAAGAGGCTTCGTCGGAAGAGGACAAGATGACCTCGGAGGTGTGAGCACCTTCAGAGGTCTCGCACGTTCAGCAAGGCTCCAGCTTGTAGACGCGCCAGGTTTCTTTTCGATGACGAGCCACTTGAACGTCGTGGCGAGCCGGTCAAGACCTCGCGCCGAGAAGGTCAAGACCTCGCGCCGAGAAGGTCAAGACCTCGCGCCGAGAAGGTCAAGACCTCGCGCCGAGAAGGTATGCTCCAAGCCGTGATGCGTTCGTTCTCGACATCGAGACTCGTGCTACGCCCGCTCTGCGAAGACGACGCCGAGCTCCTGTTTCGGTTGAACCAGGACGAAGAGGTCGCACGCCTCATGCCGCGCACTCGTCATACCAACATCACGGAGTCGCAGCAGCTTCTAGACCGCCTCCTCGCACAACAGTCTGCGGGTACTGCGGCGTGGTGGACACTGCTCGAGCAAGGGAGGCCGATCGGCACGGTCGGCTTTCCCCGTATCAACCGATCCGAGCAAACGGCCCAACTCGCGTACGAGCTCGTGCGGGATCGCTGGGGTCTCGGGCTCGCGCAGGAGGCCGTTGCCGCCGTTGTGGAGCTCGCGTTCGGCGAGCTCGAGCTCGTACGGATCGTCGCAGACGTAGATGAGCTCAACGTCCGGTCCGCTCGACTCGCTGAGCGGCTCGGCTTCGTCTGCGAGAAGAGGTTCGACGAGATCATCGACGGTGAGGCACGGCGCTCACGGCTGTATGTTCGAGTCAGCCCAACGGTAGAATCGCACGCTTGAACGCGCTCGCTCGCCTCCAACCAGTTGTGACCTCGGCTTTACCCGTGTCGCCTGAGGGCTACGGCAGCCTCGCCATCGGCAAGTCTGGTCGAACGTTGGTTTGGGGGACGGAGTGGGAGAAGGAATGCGACCTAGTCTTCGTCGACCTCGTAACTGGCGAGGTCCAACGTCGTGTGCGCGAGGTTGCAGCGAACGGTCTGGTCGCACGACCGAGCGGCTTCTTCGTCGCGGACGCCGGACACCGACGTGGTCGGGCGGAAGAACCGAGTCGGCTGCTCGAGCTCGGCGAAGACGGAACCGTGTTGCGCGTCGTGCCGATGGACGGTCGTGGCAGCCTCCAGTCCGTCTCTCCGGACGGAGCTAGCGTAGCCTTCTTCGCCGACCGCCACCTCGTCATACGCACGTGGCCCGACATGCACGAGCGCGCATCGCTAGCAGGACTCAGGCCCCGTATCGAATGGCAGAGCGAGCGCATGTTCTGCTGGGACGGGGCGCGCTACGAGGTGCGTTCGATCGCCGGCGACGCGGCGGTGATCCGCATCGACACCTTGGAGCCCATCTATCCGGCTGCGAAAGGCGTGGCTTCGTCATCACTCTCGGGTCTCGTGCTCTACGGGCTTCGCACACCGTGGACGCGCCGGCTCACGGCAAGCTCGGACAAGAGGATCAGCGAGTCGGTAGGAGACGGCGGCACCGTGCGCGCGTGCGTCGGACAGACACTTCACCGATTCGTCGTGAACTTGCGCAGCGGCGAGCTGCTCCATTCGACGAGCGTCGAGCTGCCCCATGATCCGTTTGCGCCCGGCGGCTACGACGACCGCGTGTTCTGGCACCCGAAGCTCGACGCTCTTCTGGTCCACCAACGCGACCGATACTGGCTCTGCTCGGTCGACGGGTCCAAGCTCCTCGAGCTGCCTGACGACGCGCGGCCCGAGGCGTGGTTCGATGACGGCCGCGCCCTCCTCGTCACGTATCCCAACGCGAACGACCAACTATTACCCTTCGAGGTGTGGCGGTCAAAAGACGGATAGCCGCAACGTCGCTCGATCGTCGCTCATGCCATGTCATCTACGAGCCGCAGCTCTCGTTCAAGCGTGTTTATCCCCGCGCTCGCGAACGCGGGTTGGTCGTTCAAGGTGCCGGAGTGCCGACGAGCCGCTCGGTCGTCCCGTCCGCCTTCTTCCAATCCACGTAGAGGATCTTGTCGTTGTCGGGCGTGCCGACGACAACGCGTGTGCCGTCGCTGAGCTTCCAGAAGTACATGAAGATCCCGCTACCGATGTCGCCGTCGGGCTCGCCAGCAAATCGTTTGACGTCCGTCATCGTCGAGGTGGTCGTCAGCGTTCGAAAGGGAGCGAGATTGAGCACGGGGCGGGCACCATCTGTGGGCGGAGTTGCATCCCATGCTCCCACCTGAGCCTGCGTTGGGCACCCGAGGATCAAGACCAAGACTGCGGCGAGATGTTTGCGCATCCAGCCTGAATCCTACGCCGAGCGAAGGCTACCACCGTTGCGAAGGAGACCTTGCCGTGTGCTCGCCAGGATCACGTCTCGCACCGTCGGTATACGAGAATGCTCTCGTCCCCGAGCCGCGAACCGAATCGACCGCCCTCAACGTCGAGGTACATCGCAGAGCACGAGCAGCCGTAATCCTCTTCGTGGTTGGCGGGCATTACTGAGCCGCATCGGCCGCAGCGATACGAGAGTCGAGGGTCTCGTGACCAACCGGACGATCCGGTAGCTGCGGGGCCACGCCCGAGGAGCACATATCCCTCGACGATCAGGCCTGACGGAGGTTCGAAAAGGTCATTCATGGTGCTCAGGGACACGAACCGCGCGACGCATCTACAGCCCGTACAACATCCGCCACGCGCCGTAGCGTTGCAAGTCGGCTCGCGGTCGTGGCGGGTGGCTCGTGCGTCGGCTAATCATGGAGTGTGCAGTGTCCGCATTGCTCTGCTGCGTTGCGTGTGATCGAACCAGTGCCCGCGTCGTTGATCGACGCACACATCCGTGTCGCGTGCCCGGTCAAGTCGTGCGCGAAGGACATCGTCGGAGTCATCCGACGCTCGGGTGGTTTTGGTATCTTGACGACCGAGGCCGCGCGCAAGGACGCATGGCGCCAAGTGGCACGCGCACAGATGACTGACGTCACGCTCGCCCTTGTCGCGACGACTGCCACCGTCGGACTCACGCTCTTTCTCGCGCTCTGGCAATGCCTGAACCCTGGGCCCTCATTCAGTATGGGGACCGCCGTGCTCTCTATCTGCGCCACTGGCTTCGTCATCGTGGTGGTTGTCTGGCGCTCGATCTCGCACTCGGCGCTCGGGCATGCGAGCTTGACCCGTGGCAATGCGACGTCGCGCACGCTCGCTACGAGGTGTGTCCCTCGCCCATCGAGCTCGCACGAGCTCGGTACAAGCTCCCCGGTTCGCTCGGTAAGTTGCACCTAGGCTCGTCGATCTCGCCCCCGCCACGTGCGAGATCCCTCCGATGCGACGCGACATCGCCCTTTTCAAGTGCAACGACGACCCGGCGTCGCGCGACTGTCCCCCGCGTCGCTGCACGCTTCCCCACACTCGCGGCTGCCCTCGAGCGACCGAGTGAAATCGAGAAGAAACGCGCGTTTAGCGCGCACTGCGATCCTGCAAGACGACACCTGCACCCGTAGAGTGAGCCCCGACCTTGTGG
>Ga0302326_10008863_pt1 | contig 22119 bp, 19 predicted proteins | sample Palsa_T0_3_FD_202264 | JGI IMG/M metagenome (GOLD analysis project Ga0302326, IMG submission 202264) | Peat permafrost microbial communities from Stordalen Mire near Abisko, Sweden - Palsa_T0_3 | ecosystem: Environmental > Terrestrial > Soil > Palsa > Peat permafrost | place: Sweden: Abisko... | reverse complement strand
TGACGATGGTGATGTATCTCGGCACCTTGAAATGTGCGATCCGCCCTTGGCAGTACTCGCGCACCTCATCGGTGGTCAGCGACGCCCCGTCCCGCAGCTTCACCCACGCCATGATCTCCTCGCCGTACCGCTCGTCGGGGACGCCGATCACTTGGACGTCCACGATGTCGGGGTGGGTGTAGAGATACTCCTCGACCTCGCGCGGGTAGACGTTCTCCCCTCCCCGGATGATCATGTCCTTGATCCGCCCGACGATGTTGAGATACCCGTCGGCATCCATGGTCGCCAGGTCACCCGTGTGCATCCAGCGGGCGGCGTCGATGGTCTCGGCCGTCTTGGACGGGTCGTTCCAATACCCGAGCATCACCGAGTACCCGCGGGTCAGAAACTCGCCGGTCGCGCCCAGCGGCACAGTCAGGCCGGTGGCGGGGTCGACCACCTTGACCTCGACGTGTGGGTGGACCCGTCCCACGGTGCCGACCCGCTTGTCGATCGGGTCGTCGACGCCGGTCTGCGTCGAGACCGGTGAGGTCTCCGTCATGCCGTAGCAAATGGTGACTTCATCCATGTGCATGTCGGAGATGCATCGCTTCATCACCTCGACCGGGCAGGGTGAGCCGGCCATGATCCCCGTGCGGAGCGACGACAGGTCGTAGTCGCCGAACGAAGGGTGTCCGAGCTCGGCGATGAACATGGTCGGTACGCCGTACAGCGCCGTGCAACGCTCGGCCTGGACGGCGTCCAAGACCGGCCCGGGCTCAAACGAGGGTGCCGGTAGGACGATGCACGCGCCATGAGAAGTGGCGCCCAGGTTGCCCATCACCATGCCGAAGCAGTGGTAGTAGGGCACCGGGACGCAGACACGATCGGTCTCGGTGAACCGGCACCCCTCGCCGACGAAAAAGCCGTTGTTGAGGATGTTGTGGTGCGACAGGGTGGCGCCCTTCGGAAACCCCGTGGTGCCGGACGTGTACTGGATGTTGATCGGCTCGTCGAAGTCGAGGCTGGCCGATCGGGCGCGCAGCCGGTCCATGGGAAGACTCGCCCCGGCCGTCAGCAACGCGTCCCACTCCGGACTCCAGAAAAACACGGCCTTCTCGAGAGCAGGCACGTTGGGTCGGACCTCGTCGACCATGGCGACGTAGTCGCTCGTCTTGAACGACGGGGCGGCAACGAGGAGACGACAGCCCGACTGGCCCAACGCATATTCGAGCTCGTGAGTCCGATAGGCGGGGTTGAGGTTGACCAGGATGAGGCCCACCTTGGCCGTGGCGTACTGCACGAGGGCCCACTCCACGAAGTTGGGTGACCAGAGCCCGACCCGGTCGCCTTTGTCGAGTCCCAGGTCGAGCAAGCCTCGTGCGACGAGGTCGACCTGGGCATCGAACTCGGCGTACGTATACCGCACCCCTTGGTGGCAGGAGACGATGGCCTCCCGGTCCGGCACCCGGGCCACGGTGCGCTCGAGGTTGGCTCCGATCGTCTCACCCAGGAGCGGGATCTCCGACGCGCCGCTTGCGTACGACTCCATGCCTTGTACCCCCCTGATCAGTGCTCTCCGGCTGTCAGATCATTACCGCTGGCGGGCGTGGGCGGGACGTCCATCAAGTCGATGAGCGGCGAATGACCCAAGGCCATGACGCCGCCGACCATCACGACAAGGCCGAGCGACTCCACGACGAGTCGCAACGGGTCCTGGGCGATGGGCTCGTGGAAGGCCAACACGCCGATGCCGATGCTCACGATCGGATCCACGACCGTGAGCAGTGGCAGCGAGGTGCGCAGCGGGCCGGCCTGGAAGGCGCTCTGACACAGCAGCATCCCCAGCAGTCCGCCGGCGACGAGCACGTAGGGTTCCCACGACTCGAAGCAGGACCCGACGCCAGTCGAGAGCAGATGGGCGGTGGTCTTGGCGAGGGCCGCCGTCAGGCCGTAGATGAAGCCGGCGGCGGAGGCCAACAGCCCTGGCTTGGCCCGCGTCCAGCGGACGGAAGCCAGCACGAGCACGACGACGGGCACCGCGGTCGCCACCCCAAGAGAGATCCAGACCTTGCTGCTCACATCAGTCCTGCCGGCGCCGGGGTGGGCAGCTACCAACAGCGCCGCCAGCCCCAGGACGACGGCGACTCCCGACCACAGCTCTGCCGGTCGGATCCGCCCCCCGGACACGATGGCGCCGAACGGCAGCGCAAAGAGCAGCCCACTGACAAGCAGGGGCTGCACGACGACGAGAGGCCCGTGGCCGAGGGCAATGAATTGCATGACGAAAGCCAGCCCGTCGGCGCTGACCCCGGCGAGCCACCACGGCTCGCTGACGAGACCGGCGAGAAGCCCGAGACGCATGGAGCGCTCCACCGGAGCGGAGACCGCGGCGCGATGTTGGAGGACGGAGGCCGTCGCGTAGAGGAGGGCGGCGATGAGCGACGCAGCGATGGCGATCACGTGCCGCGCCGCCCGTCAGCCGGCGCGACGCGGCCGGCTCTTCGTGTGGACATCACATCCGGTCGAGGAGTTGCTGCTTCTTGGCGTCGAACTCGGCTTGAGAGATGACGCCTCGCTGGCGGAGATCGTCGAGCTTCTCGAGTTGCTCGGGCACCGAGAGCGGCGCGGGAGCGGCGATCACGGGTGCCGAGCGGTTGGCGTGCCTATCGGCCGACGCCTCCATCTGCCGGTAGATCTCGTTCTGGACCGCGGCCGGCTTGGGAATGTCACCGAAGGTCTCGCGACTCTGCGCCCCGGCCGACTCGATCGACAGGTCCCCGGTACCGATGAGGCGCTCGAAGACACTCTGCCTGAAGGAGATGTCGTTGACGCGTGAGAGCGGTATCTCCTTGCCATGCTTGGCGATGATGCCTGACCGGTAGATGAGCCGGTCGGTGGAGACGACAAAGTTGGTCGTCTGGCGGCGCAGCACCCTGATACCCACCCATGCCGCGGTGACGAGGAGGACGACGGCGAGGACGGCGCCAAGAATGTGGCTGAACGAGTAGCCGACAACCGTCAGGATCAACACGAGCACGAGCAGCGCGACGGGGCGCACGATCGTCGACCAGTGGGGTCGAAGATCGAGCACCACCGTTTCGTTGTCGTTGAGGAGCTTCGGGCTGAACGGCATCCGGCCGGACCGTACCCGGTCCCACTGGTCAACGTGTCATGCCTCCTATATTGTTCACCAGTCCCATCAGATCTATCGGAGATCACGGAGATGATGATCCACGTCCGCCGTCTGACCGCCGCTGTCGTCCTCGCCGTCCTCGTCGCCGCCTGCTCGTCCGGCGGGTCCAGCTCCTCGACCACAGCCGCGAGCGGCGCAGGCGGCACAAGCACGACCACAGCGGGCACGGGAGCAGGCGTCACCCTCCACCTCGGTTACTTCCCCAACCTGACGCACGCGACGGCGTTGGTCGGCGTCCAGGACGGCATCTTTGCCAAGGATCTCGGACCAAACGTCAAGCTCGACACCACTACCTTCAATGCCGGGCCGGCCGAGGTCACCGCCCTTTTTGCCGACGCCCTCGACGCCGCCTACATGGGGCCCAACTCGGCGATCAACGCGTTCACCCAGTCGGGTGGCGCATCGATCGTGGTGATCTCTGGCGCCACGTCCGGCGGTGCGTCACTGGTCGTCAACTCGACCATTACCTCCCCCGCACAGTTGAAGGGCGCCAAGTTGGCCACGCCCCAATTGGGCAACACCCAAGATGTGGCGCTGCGCTACTGGTTGACGTCGCAGGGCTACCACACCGACACGCTGGGCGGCGGTGACGTGTCCATCCTTCCGCAGGCCAACTCGACAGCCGTGACCGCTTTCCAGACCGGCGCCATCGACGGCGGCTGGCTGCCCGAGCCCTATGCCAGCGAGATGGTCGCCGACGGTGGCCACGTGCTCGTCGACGAACGCTCCCTGTGGCCCAACGCCCAGTTCGCCACCACCGTCCTCGTCGTCCGCAAGGCCTTCCTCGAGGCCCACCCCGACGTCGTGAAGGCCCTGCTCCAAGGCCAAGTCGACGCCAACACCTACATCAACCAAAATCCAGCCGCTGCCCAGGCCGCCGCCGACGCCCAGATCGCGGCCATCACCGGCAAAGCACTCGACCCGAAGCTGCTGGCTGCGGCCTGGGGCAACATGACGTTCACCGACGATCCCCTTTACGGCTCTTTCCAGACGGACGTGGCCCACGCCGTGAGTGTCGGCCTCAGCAAACCGACCGATCTGACCGGGCTCGTCGACGTGACCTTGCTCAACCAAGTCCTGGCCGCCGCCGGCGAGCCCGCCGTGCCGGTGCCCGCGCCCGCGCCGGCATCGTCGTCGTAACCACCGGGAGGGATGGCACCATGACCGTCGTGGTCACCACGCCCGTGCCGGCACAACCAGTGCCGGAGGCCCCGCCCGCCGTGGTCCTCACCGGCGTCTCGAAGCGCCACGGGCCACCTCACGGAGGTGTCCTCGCCCTCGAAGGTCTGGAGTTGCGCGTCGCTCGTGGCGAGTTCGTCTGCCTGGTCGGTGCCTCGGGGTGCGGGAAGACCACGCTGCTCAACCTCGTCGCCGGGCTCGACCGACCGACGGCAGGGACGATCGAGACATCAGGGCTGCGGACCGCGCTGATGTTCCAGGAGGCGGCGCTGTTCCCGTGGCTCACCGTCTCGGGCAACGTCGAGCTCCCCCTTCGCCTCCAGGGGATCGGCCGATCCGAGCGCCGACGCCGGGCGGCCGAGCTGCTGGAGTTGGTGCGCCTCGGCGGATTCGGCGACCGCCGGCCCCACGAGCTGTCCGGGGGCATGCGCCAGCGGGTCGCCATGGCTCGATCGCTCGCGCAAGACGCCGAGCTGCTCCTCATGGACGAACCCTTCGGCGCCCTCGACGCCATGACCCGCGACATCCTCCACGACGAGTTGGAGCGGGTGTGGCGGACGACCGGCCTCACCATCGTGTTCGTGACCCACAACGTGCGGGAGGCGGCGCGACTGGCCGATCGCATCGTGTTGCTGACGAGTCGACCGGGACGCATCGCCGCCGAGTTCGAGGTCGCCATCGATCGGCCACGACGGATCGAAGCGCCCGACGTGGCCAACCTCGCCGGCACCGTCACCCAACGTCTCCGAGCCGAGGTGGCACGCCATGGCCGTTGAAGACCGAGAGCTCAGCCAGGAAGTAGCCGGGCTTGATTCTCTCGAACTGCAAGACCCGCGAAGCTCGGGGACGTCGCAGGGCCGCCGGATCTGGACGGCGGTGTGGCCCAAAGTGGCGGCGATAGCCATCGGCTTGGCCCTCTGGCAAGCCCTGGTTTGGAGCCACTGGAAACCGAGCTACGTGCTGCCGGCGCCCGGGCCGGTATTCCGAAGCCTTGGCCGTGACGCACAGACAGCCATCTTTTGGAGGGCCATCGGCACGAGCATGCGTCGCGCCCTCGTCGGTTATGCGCTCGCCGTGGCCGTCGGGCTGGTGGTCGGCGGACTCGTCGCCCGATCGGCCATCCTCCGATCCGCCGTCGGATCGCTGATCACCGGACTGCAGACCATGCCCTCGGTCGCGTGGTTCCCCCTCGCCATCGTGCTGTTCAAACTGAGCGAGGGGGCGATCACCTTTGTCGTGATCCTGGGCGCGGCCCCCTCGATCGCCAATGGCCTCGTCACCGGCGTCGCCCAAGTGCCGCCACTGCTCCTTCGCAGCGGCCAGATGCTGGGAGCCCGCGGGTTTCGCGCGTGGCGCCACGTCGTCATCCCCGCCGCCCTGCCATCACTGGTCGGTGGGTTGAAGCAGGGTTGGGCCTTCGCCTGGCGGAGCTTGATGGCCGGCGAGTTGTTGGTCATCATCGCTCACCGCCCCTCCATCGGCGAGCGGCTCGCTGATGCCCAAAACTTCAACAATCAGGTCGGTCTGATCGAGTGGATGGTCGTGATCCTCATCCTCGGCCTGGTCGTCGACAGCCTCTTCACGCGCGCCGACCGGTCGCTGCTTCGACGGTTCGGGTTGCTCGCACCGGCCGACTGAGGCCAAAACGACAACAATGGTCGGGTGAACATCTCGGCCAAGTCGGACTACGCAGTACGAGCCATGTTGATGCTCGCCGTCCGGGAGGACGCGCGTCCGGTGAAGGGCGAGAGCATTGCCACGTCCCAAGCCATCCCGGTGAAGTTCCTCGAGAACATCCTCGTCGATCTGCGCCGCGCCGGACTTGTCGCCAGCCATCGTGGCGCCGAGGGCGGTTACCGGCTCAATCGGCCGGCGGAGGAGATCACGCTGGCGCAGGTGATCAGGGCCGTCGACGGACCACTCGCCAACATCCGCGGCGTCCGTCCCGAGTCCGCCGAATATGAGGGACCGGCGACGACACTCCAGACCGTGTGGGTCGCCATGCGCTCGGCTCTGCGCTCAGTCCTCGAAGCAGTCACGCTCGCCGATGTCGCGAGCGGTCATCTTCCCCCGGCGATCGCCACGCTCGCCTCCGACCCTGACGCGTGGGCACCTCACTGAGGCGCAGCGTCAGCCGAGCTTGCTGGCGATGGTCCCCGCGGCGCGAAGGGCGGTGCCGTCCGCGCCCGTCGTCGTCCAGTTGGTAGTCGGTCGATGGGTGGCTTCGTCGAGCATCCCGTCGAGGAGGGCGACGAAATCCATCGTCCACAGATGCTTGGCCAGCGAGCCGGGAATGGTGTTGACCTCGTTGAAGTAGAGGTCCTCGCCGTCGAGGAGGAAGTCCACCCGGGCCACGCCCCGTAGGCGAGCCAGACCGGCGATCGCCATGGCGGATTCGCGCACCAGCTTGGTCGTCGCCCCTGGCAGGTCCGGATCCATCTCGTGGGGGGCGCTGACCATCCCCTCCCCGCCCACATACTTTTGTTGGTAGCTGTAGATGTCGCCCGATCGCGCCGGCTTGGAGATGGACGACAGCTCGAGTTGCGGATAGGTCCGCACGGCGATCTCGAGGTCGGCCGAGTTGGCGAGATAGGGCTCGACGACGGCACCGGCCCGAAGATGAACGCTCGTGCGCAGCAAGGCCACGATGGTCGGCCCGTCCGTCGCCGTCGCAATCCCGATGGACGAGCCGCCGAAGCGGGGCTTGACGATGTAGGGGCCGGCGAACGATGGTGCCCATCCATCGGCGTCGACCGCCGCTTCGCGGGGCAGTACGGGCAGTCCGCCGGTGGTGGCGACGGCACCCAGCGCGAGCTTGTCCATCCCGAGCGCGGCGGCGCTCATGTCCGGCCCGGTGTAGGCAACGCCGGCCAGATCGAGGGCGGCTTGCAGCGTGCCATCCTCGCCGGGTGCCCCGTGGCAGCAGATCAATGCCGCGTCGATGTCCAAGGGGCGCTCCTTGCGCAGCGCTCCGCCTTCGCCGACGAATCCACCGCCCGGCCCGGTCACCAGCCGGAGCGGTCGAGCCTTGCGCGGCACCCCGTCGGCGAAGTCCTGACCCTCCAGCCCCGCTTCGACCTCAAACCACTCCCCCGCCTTGGACCAGTACAGACACATCGGCGCACGGCCCGCGGCCACCAACGCCCGCGCCGCTTGCAGACCGGTCAGCACGCTGATGTCGTGCTCGGGGGAGGCGCCTCCGAAGACGACTGCGGTCCGGATCACGGGCGGTCAGCCTACTGGCGCGTCCGATCCGGGGAATATGACCCCTCACGACCGACTCCTCGCACCACGGGACCGATGGCGTGACTCGACCCGCGCCGAGCTGATGACTACGCGTAGTGGTCGGGCAACTGGTTTTCGTAGAGGACGACGTCGCCGTCTGACGTGTTGACCTTCACCCACGCAACGGCGGCCTCGTGCGTGTCGACCACCAGCACCGCGGCGCGACCTTCGGGGGGTACCTGGCCAACGCCGGCCAGGAGGGCCGCCCTGTTGGTGTGGGCGACGATGACCAGATGGGTGGCGAGCGTCGCCGCTTGTGCGGCAAAGGCGGCGTTTGCCTCAGCCTGTCGGGTACCGAGCTCAACCATGCCAGGAGTCACCACGACCCGTTTGTGATCATCCCGACCCAGTCGGGCCAGGGTGGCCAACGCGGCCCGGCAACCGGCAGGGTTGGAGTTGAACGTGTCATCGATGGCCGTCGCGCCGGTTGACAACGTGGTGAGCGCACCACGGCTGGCCACTGGAGGCAGATGGGGCAGCCCGGTGGCCACAGCGGACACAGGCACACCCACCGCGAAGGACAGGGCGACAGCAACGGCAACGTTCCCCAGAGGGACGTCGAGAGGGTCGAGGTCCGCGACAGGCTCACCCGCCCGGGTCACGAGGACACGCCCGTCGACGGCACGCACGGCGACGTCCGCCGCAGGGTCCTCGGTCGAGCAGCGCACGACCTGGACACCCGCGGCGGCGCGGGCGTCGGCGACAGCAGCCAAGCGGGGATCGTCGACGTTGAGGACGACGATCTCGGCGCCGTCGAGGATCTCGGACTTGGCGCGGACGATGGCGTCCTCGTCACCAAACCGTTCGAGGTGGACGGGGCCGATGGCCGTGATGGCCGCGACACGGGGCGGGCACCAGGAACACAACTCGGCGATCTCGCCCGGTCCGTAGGTGCCCATTTCGGCGATGAAGACGTCGGTGCCCGGCACCAGGTTTTCGTTGATCGCCCGCGAGAGACCGGCGCGGTTGTTGAAGCTGGCCGGCGTCGGGACGACGGTCCGGGTGGCGGCGATGAGATGGGCGGCGTAGACCTTGGTCGTCGTCTTGCCGTATGAGCCCGTGATGGCCACGACGGTCGGCGCCACCTGTTGAAGCCGGGTCCGGGCGGCATCGACGTACCGTTGCGCCTTGTGGTCCTCGACGGGGCGAAGGATGGCGAGCGCACCGTCCATGACGAGCGGTGCGACGAGCGCCATCAGGGCGGCGACGGGGACGGCGGCCCCGAGGACCGCGGCCGCGGCGATGATCACCACCTGGACGAAGACGGTGACGGCAGCCACGGTGCGCAGTCGCGGCGTCAGCACCATGGGGCCCGGCGATCGCCCGCGGAGCGAGTACCCAAACGGCCCGACGGCGATGCCCGCAGCACCGACGACGCCGCCGAGGGGGGACACCGGCGAGAGCACGACGCCGAGGACGGCGGCGACTGCCAGCACGCGATTCGGCCCGAAGCCCAGCCACCAACGGAGAGCGAAACGCGACACGGTGCCGGGGAGGTAGTGCTCGCGCTGCGCGACGCGAAGCCACCGCACATCGGCCAGCCCCGTCGCGACAACGGCGACGACGACGGCGAGCAGTTTGAGCGCGGTCATAGGTGCCGCCGGATGGCGACGCGAAGGGCGTCCGGCGCCTCGTTGGGCGTCATGTGGCTGACGCCTGGGAGCACCGTGAGCGTGCTGGTCGGGACGAGCGCGGCCGCCTCCTCGGCCACGGCTGGGACCGCCGCGGTGTCGTGTTGGCCCCAGACAAACTCGACCGGGCAACGCACGGCCTCGAGCGCTCTGCGGTACCTGCCGTCGTCGACCTCAGCGATCGACCGCACGAGCACGTCGCGCATGATCCCCGTCGCCGCGCGGTAATCGTCCGACCCTGTCCGACGCCGCCGCGCCTCCATCCGGGTGTCGCTCAGCAGGCCGGCGCGGTGCAGTTGCTTGGCGACGCGGTGACCGAGGGCGGGCCTCGGCGCCGGCTCCCCGGCCGGACGCAGGAGGGGCACCCCGGTGAGGATTAACGCAGCAACGTGTTGGGGGTGGGTGGCGGCGAGGACGACGGCCACCTTCCCGCCGAACGAGTGACCGATCAGCACAACCGGGCCACCCTCGCTACACAAGGGCATGACGGCCTCGGCGTAGTCGGCCGCGCCCCACGCGGTGTCGGGGGCGGGGGCCGACCCGAAGCCCGGGAGGTCGGGCGCCAGGGCGGCCATGTCGGACACGACTTCGTCCCAATCGGTGTGGTTGCGCCGCCAGCCGTGGAGGGCGACGACCCGGGCCGGGGGTGCGCCGTAGCGGCCTCCGAGCAGGCCGCCAGGAAGGGTGCTCAACATGGCCGCTCGCCCGCGGCCGGACGGGCCGGCGTTGGACGGTCGTGACGCATGGCGGCGCGCAAGCGTAGAGGCTGCGGCTGCCCCCGATGCCGTGACCGGGCCGCGGTCGGGGGTCCGCGTGACTGTCACTGGGCGTCGGTAGCGTCGGCGTCAGTGGTCACCGACCTGCTCGAGGGGCTCAGTCCGGCACAAATCGAGGCTGTCACGACGCCTGGCGCGCCCCTGGCCGTCGTGGCCGGTCCCGGCTCGGGCAAGACTCGGGTGTTGACGAGACGGGTGGCTTGGCGCTGTCGGGAAGGCGACGCCGACCCGGCCCACGCGCTCGTGCTCACGTTCAGTCGGCGGGCGTCGTCGGACCTGTGGAGCCGCTTGGGCGGCCTCGGGCTGCAGGCGGGGATGAGGCAGGGCGGGGTGGCGGCAGGCACGTTCCACGCCATCGCGTGGGCGACGTTGTCCCGCCACTACGCCGACCGAGGCATCGCCGCGCCGGCGATTCTTGGCCGACCGGGTCGGCTGCTCGGACGGGCGCTCGCCGAGGTCCTCGGGCGCGATCCCCGACACGAGGAGTTGGGCGCCGTCATCGCCGAGATCTCCTGGGCCCGGGCCCAGGGAGCGGGCCTCGCGGCCTACGCCGCCGGTGACGGCTGCTCCGGGCGCGCCGACCCCGACACGGTCGCCCGATCGTGGGAGGGCTACACCCACGCCAAGAGGTCACGCCGAGTGCTTGATCTCGACGATCTTCTCTCCAGTTGCGCCGACCTGATGGAGTCCGACCGCGAGGCGGCCCAGGCGGTCCGGTGGCGGCACCGGCACGTGTTCGTCGACGAGTACCAGGACCTCAACGCGGCCCACCTCCGGTTGCTGCGGGCCTGGGTGGGTGACGGCTCCGACCTGTTCGTGGTCGGCGACCCTGATCAAGCCATCTACGGGTTCAACGGAGCGTCCGCCGACCTCTTCGACAAGGTCTCCCAGGACTGGCCAGGCGTGTCGGTGCTGAGTCTGACCGACAACTTCCGATCAACCCCCGAGGTTGTTGCCTTCGTGGGCGCCGTCCGACCCGGCGCGGGCCCGGCTGCGCGGGAGACGGGCAGTCGGCGAGAGCCGGGCCCGGTGCCGACCATCACCGCGCACTCGGACGACGTCGCCGAGGCCGCCGCGGTCGCGGCCAGCATCTCCGCACGTCGGGGGCCGAGCGGATCCTGGGCGGGCATGGCTGTCCTGGCCCGCACCAACGCCAGGATCCGATTGGTGGCCGACGCCCTTGACCGAGCCGGGATCCCGTGGCGCTTGCGCGACCCTCGACCGCTGGCCGATCGGTCGATCGTCCGCACCTGGCTCGACGCCCTTCCGGCGTCCTCGCCGGCCGTCGACCTGCTCGACATCCTCGCCGAGGGCGGGTCGGAGGGCGACCTCGTCGCCGGCGCCCTGTCGGAGTATGCCGCGGTCACGCCGGCCGGCACCGTCGCCGGGTTTGGCGCGTGGCTCACGGCGACGGGCGTCGCCGGCGAGGAGACGCCCGGTCAGGGTGTCGACCTGGCCACCTTCCATCGGGCGAAGGGGCTGGAGTGGCGGGCGGTGTGGGTCGTCGGCGTGGAGGAAGGCCTCGTACCCCTCGGGTCCGTCCTCGATGGCCCCGCCCTCGCCGAGGAGCAGCGTCTGCTGTATGTCGCCCTCACGCGGGCCGGCGATGAGCTGGCCGTCTCGTGGTCCGCTCGCCGGATGACCTCTCGCGGCTCCACCACGCTGTGCGCTCCGTCGAGGTGGCTGGCTCCCCTCGCCGCGGCGGCCACGGCTCTCGCCACGGAGCCGGCTGTCGGTGATCAGCGGGCCCGGTGGGCCAAGCTCCGGGAGGATCTGGGTCCCGCTGGGGAGGCCGCCCGGCGCGAGGCGCTGCTGGCCTGGCGAGCAGCGCGGGCTCGAGCCGCTCGTGTCCCGCCGGCCGTGATCCTCCCTGACCGGACGCTGGCCACCCTCGCCCGCTCGGGATCCACGACGGCCGATGACGTGTTGCGTCTGGTGAGCGATGACGGGCGGCGCCTGGCGCGGTGGACACCGGAGCTCGTGCACGTGCTCGCCACCGCCGCCGGGCAGTAGCCGGTCGCCATCGCGACAGCGCGACGGCGCGGCGCCGTGCGACCGGTGCGGGGGATGCGCCGACCTGCAAGGGTTTGCCCGTGCACTTCAAGATCGAGCAGCGCTTCGAGGTTGGAGTGGACATCGTCCAAGACACCCTCTGTGACCCGGGCTTCGTGGACCGGATGGGCACACTCCCCAAGCTGGGCCAGCCCAAGCTGCTGAGCCACACGGTCGAGGGCAGCACGATCCACCAGCAGATCCGCTACGCCTTCGCCGGCGACCTCTCGCCAGCCGTGCGCCGGGTTGTCGATCCGGCCAAGCTCACCTGGATCGAGGACTCGACGATCGACCGGGTGACCCACCGCACCGAATTCCGCATCCTGCCGGACAACTACGCCGGCCTGCTTCACTGCGACGGGACCTTCACCCTGAGTCCTCTCGGCGCCACCTCGAGCCTGCGGGTCGCCGCCGGGACGATACGGGTCACCGTGCCCTTCGTCGGTGGCAAGGTCGAGCAGGCCATCGTCTCGGGCCTGGAGGAGCACGCACGAGCCGAAGTGGGGCTGGTCGAAGAATGGGCAGCTCAAAGACCCTCTTGACGAGGGGATTACACTGTCTTGGATGGCCTATTGGTATTCGATCGAGGTGCTCGACGGCACGTACTCCGCCGCGGGGTGGACCGAGGCGTTCGGCGACTCCATGGTCACGGAGGCGTTGGCCACGGGCGCGACCAATTGGGACTGGCAACACCACACCTGGGGTGCTGTCTTCGAGGTCGAATTCGACACGGACGAAGCGTGGACCCGCTTTCAGGCCTCCATCACCATGCAGCGAGCGTTGGATGCCGTGCCCGACCCGGTCAGCGGCCTCATCATCTATCGGGGCCGGGGCGGCAACTCCGGTCGGGGCGAGTTTCGGCGCCCGCGTCCGATCTTCGGGTCCGGCGCGGCTGCCCTTCCGTTGCCGCTGTTCGACGACGAGTTCGCCGTGTTCCCACTGCCGGTCACCCAGCCGCTCCGGCTGACCAGCATCGCCCGCTAGTCACCCCGGCGCAGGGGCGCTGGCCGCCTCGTCGAAGTCGACGATGAGCGGCGTGTGGTCGGATGGCTGCTGGCCCTTGCGGGCGTTGCGATCGATGAGGGCCCAACTCACCGAGGCGGCGAGCGGCGCTGTCACCAACACGAGGTCGATGCGCATTCCTCGGTGATTGTGGAAGTCGCCGGCTCGGTAATCCCACCAGGTGAAGAGCCGATCCTGCTGGTAGATGAGTCTGAAGGCGTCGCTCAGACCCCACGCCTCCAAGCGCTGTAGGGCGGCGCGCTCGGGTGCGCTCGTGTGGGTGACCCCGACGTAGCGGCTCGGGTCGTAGACGTCGCGGTCGTCCGGCGCGATGTTGAAATCGCCGCAGACGGCCAACGGCTTGGTCGGCGAGGCCGTCTCATCCAACCAGGCATGGAGCCGCTCGAGCCAGGCCAGCTTGGCCGGGAACTGTTCGTGGTCGAGCGATCGTCCGTTGGGGACGTACACGCTCACCACCCGCACCCCGCCACAGGTCGCGCTCACCACCCGTCGCTCGGCGGCCACCTCCTGCGCGAGGCCGTCCACCCCGCCGTCAGACGCCGCGATCTCTCCGAAACCCTCGCGCACATCCTCGAGCCCGACGCGACTGAGTATGGCGACACCGTTCCACCGGCCGTCGCCGTGATGGGCCACCTCGTAACCCAGCGCCGCGAAGGCCATCGTCGGGAAGGCGGCATCGGCCAGCTTGGTCTCCTGAAGGCACAGGATGTCGGGCTCGGCGTAGGCGAGCCACTCCTCCACCCTCGGGAGCCGGGCCTTCAGGGAGTTGACGTTCCAGGTGGCCAGGCGCATACCGTCACCGTAGGGCGGCGGCCGGGGACGTCATGTGCCCGGATCGGGCCGACTGGTAGGCGGCTTCGACGATGGCCAGCGCCGCTCTCCCGTCGAGCGCATTGACCGACGGCGCCCCGTGGCCAAGGCAGGCCTGGACGAAGGCGGCGTACACGCCGACGTCCGGCCCGGCCGGCTCGATCCTCTCGGGCTTGTGGTCGGCACGAAGGATCGTCAAGGGAGTCCGGCTGTCGAAGTGGAGTGTCGCTTCGGTGCCGAAGACCGTCAGCTGATGGTCCGGACCGGGTCGCGCCGTCCAACTGGCGTGAATGCTGCCGATGGCCCCGCCCACCATCCGGACGACCACCTGGGCGGCCATGTCGATGCCTTCCGTCGGCGAGAGCATGGCGAACACGTCCTTGGCGTCGTCCCCGAGCACGAACCGCACCATGTCGGCGGCGTGGATCCCGAGGTCGATGAGGGCGCCCCCGCCCGACTCCTCCGTGTCGAAAAACCACGTCGCCTCGGGCGCCCACGCCTGCGGGCCGCCGTGTCCGAACGCGTCGCGGAAACCGACAACATCACCGATGGCTCCCGATCGCACCAACCCATGCGCCGTGAAGAACACCGGGTTGTCGCGCAGGTTGTGGGCGATAGACAGGACAACTCCGCTCCGCGTGGCTGCCTCGATCATGGCATCCGCCTCCGCCACCGAGCAGGCCATGGGCTTCTCGACGAGGACGTGCTTGCCGGCTTCGGCGGCGGCGATCGCAATCGGCGCGTGGCTCCGATTGGGCGAGCAGATATCGACGGCGTCGATCTCGGACGACTCGACCAGGCGCCGCCAGTCGGGCTCCACCACACCTGAGCCCCACTCCTTTGCGGCGGCCTCCGCCGACGCCGGCGATCGGCTGGCGAACATGCGGACATCCGCCAGCTCGGGACCGACCGCTCGGAAGGCGGGAAGGTGGGCGCGTCGAGCGATGGCCCCGCAGCCGACCAGACCGATGCGCAGGGTCATCCCGCTCCGAGCAGCGCCTCGGCAACCTTCAAAATGGCCTCGGCGACGGCGTCGCAGTCGCTCGGCGAGTAGCCGGCCGCGACCACGACCAGCGCCGAACGAGCCACCAACTCCTCCGTCTGGGGGCACATCCCCATGCGGTACTCGGCCGTCGTCGGATGCTCCGCACAGTTCCACGGTCCGCCTTTGCCCGAGGCCGTCCGCTTGTCGAGGATGGACGGGGTCGCGTACACCGGCAGCCCCCGGTAGAGCTGTCCGGCCGGCACCCCCTCCGCCAGGAGGGCCTTGCCGAACCGGCGCGAGAGTGGGGCGTCGGGGAGGAGCAGACCGATGCTGGAGCCACCGTCCCCCTCGGGGTCGGGCTGACGGCGAAAGCCCAGACCGGCCGGCTTGCCGATGGCCTCGAGAATCCGGCGTTGGTTGGCTCGCTGGGACTTCAGGAGTCCCGGGAGCTTGCTGAGCTGCACGCCGGCGATGGCCCCGCAGATCTCGGTCATGCGGAGGTTTTCACCGACGAAGGGGGGGATCTCATGCGAGCCACGCTCGGCGCCGGTGCTCGTGACGAACTGTCCGCCCTGGTCCTGATAGCGGGCCGCCCGCAGCCCCAGGTCGGCGTCGTCGGTGACCACCATCCCGCCCTCGCCGCTCGTGACGTTCTTCTCCAACTGCAGGGAGAAGACACCGAGATCGCCGAGGGTGCCCAGGGCGCGGCCGCGGTAGGAGGCGCCCATCGACTGGGCCGCGTCCTCGAGCACGGCGACGCCGCGGCGGCGGGCGATCTCGAGAATCGGGTCCATGTCGGACGGGCAGTTGTCCAGATGCACCGGGACGATGGCGACGGTCCGCTCGGTGATGCGCTGCTCAAGGTCCGACGGATCGATCCCCCACGTCTCATCGACCTCGGCGAACACGGGGACGGCTCCCATCGAGACGACAGCGTTGACCGTGGCGATGAACGTGAACGCGGGGACGATCACCTCGTCTCCGCAGCCCACCCCGAGGGCGGCGAGCGCGGTGCGAAGGCCGGCGGTGCCCGAGGACGTGGCGACGGCATGACTGCACCCGAAGAGCTCGCAGGCAGCTTGCTCGAACGCCTCGACCTTGCCGAGCAAGGCCGGGCCGTAATAGCGAAACAGCGAGCGGCTGTCCACGACCTCGAGCACAGCCTTGCGCTCCTCCTCTCCCAGCAGGCTGAGGCCCTTACCTATCGTGAGCGGGTGGGGCAGGACGGGCTTGCCGCCATCGATCGCCAGCTTCTCGGTCATGGCCATAGCATGCCCGCTCGTGACCACCCTGGCGGGAGCCGCAACGGCCGACATCACACCACCGGTCGGCGTGCCACTGGGCGGATACGGTCGACGCAAGAGCGGCGCGGTCGGGATCATGCATCCGCTCCTCGTCCGGGTCCTCGTCCTCGGCGACGGCGAGCAGGAGGTCGCCATCGCCGTGTGCGACCTCCTGGGCGTGAGCACAGATCTGGTCCGCCTGGCACGAGACGCGGTCGAGTCGCAGACCGGGATTCCTGCTGACCACGTTGTCGTGGCCGCGACACACACCCACGGTGGACCCGCCCGCTATCGGGCCGCGGAGGATCCGCACTACGTCGATGTGACGGCGCGGACCATCGCCGGTGCCGTCCTGACCGCGCAGCGCGCCCTGCGACCGGCCACGCTCAAGTTCGGCACGGTCGACGTGGCCACGATCAGCCAAAACCGCCGTGACCCGGCCGGACCGGTCGACACGCTCGCACGGGTGCTCCTGGCCGACAGCGAGCAGCCCGGTCCGCCGATCGCGACGCTGGTCAACTTTGCGTGTCACGCGACCGTCCTCGAGTGGGACAACCTGCTCATCTCGCCGGACTTCCCGGGCGCCATGGCGCGTGCGGTGGAGCGCTCCATCGGCGGGACCGCCGTGTACGTCCAAGGCGCGTGCGGCAACGTCAACCCCGTCTGGTCGCGTCATGACGCTCCCGAGATGGAACGCGTGGGCGGGGTGCTGGCGGCAGCCGCCACCCGGTTGGCCCACGAGATGCGACCCTTGGGGAGTGGTCAGTGGTGCACCAACCTGAGTTGGTCGGAGGAGGTGGAGGTGCCGTGTCCTGGCTTCATCATCGAGCCTCTCCGACTGGGCGCCGCGCGGACCGAGTTGGTCCTGCCCCGGCGAGAGCGACCGCCGAGCGATGAGATCGCCGCCGAGCTCCACGACCTCGAGCACCGCCTCGCCGCCTTGGCTCCATCGGACGTGGAGTCGACGCGGACCCTGCGTGCCCACATCAACGAGCTGTCGACCTCGCGACTGTTCCCACCGCTGGGGCCCGGGCAGGGCTCACAGGCGCTCGAGGTGCAGGCGATTCGGCTCTCGGATCAGTGCGCCATCGTGACCCTCCCGGGCGAATTCTTTGCCGAGACCGGTGGCGACATCGCCCGTCGATGCGGCCTCGACGGCCTCATCGTGGCGGGCTACGCCAACGGCTCGGTGGGCTACGTCCCGACCGCGTCGTCGTTCTCCGACGGGGGCTACGAGGTCGGCATGACCCAGTTCGGACCCGAGGCCGAAGGGGTGATAGCCGACGCGGCCGTTGCCGCCGTCGGGTCGCTCTATCCGGCCGCCTGAGGGCCCAGCCGGTCGCCCAGTCGACGAGCGCCTAGCTGTCGGCTGGCGTCGCCGACTTGGGCGCCTTGGCGGTCTTGGAGGTCTTCGCCGCCTTCGGCGTCTTAGCTGCTCCCGCCGCCGCTCCGCCCTTGGGCGCTTTGGCGGCCGCGGCGACAGCCTTCGAAGCGGCCTTCTTGGCGGGGGCCTTCGCGGCGGACTCCGGCGCAGCCGCAGCCGCGGGCTTGGGTTTGGGCTCGGGCGCCGATCTGGCTGTCGCCGCCTTGGACGGTGCCGGCTTGGTCTTGGCTACAACAGTCTTGGTCGCCTTGGCGGACTTTGACGCCTTGGCGGGCTTGGCTGCGGGAGCGGCGGGAGCGGCGGGACCCGCGGGCTCGGCACCTCCACCGCTCGACGCCCGGCGACGAGTCGCCGGCGACGCCCCGGCCTCCTTGGCCTCCTTCGCCGGATTGCGACGGGCCGGCGCCAGGGCTGTAGGAGGCGCTTCGGCCGGCGCGGCTCCAGCAACCTCGACGGGAGCCGGGGATGGGACCACCGCCCCACCTCGCTTGCGCGCCGGCTTCGCCGGCACCGCCACTGGCTCAGCCGGCGGTGCCACCACCGGGGCCGCAGGCACCTCGGGCAGAGCCTCGTCCGCCGACGGCTGGGCGGGACGTCTCCCCGCTCTCGACCGAGGTGGCAACGCGGGGCGGGGGGTCACGATGGGCCGGGGCGCGACAGGTTGCTCGGCCGGCGCTTCGAGAATCTCGGCTTCGATCGTCTCCGGCAACGGCGCACCCGCCACCTTGGCGAACTCAGGCAGGGCCAGCTCGATGCCCCGGCGCTGCGGGTCAAGTGCTTGAACGACAAACTGGCGATGCTCGCCCCGGTTGAGCACGTCGCGGGCCGCCCGCGGCGGCGGGTCGCCGAGGGCGCTGATGGGCACGTAGCAGCGAGCGCCGCCGGCCAGGACGAACGCGCCGTGGGATGTGAATGTCTCGACCTCGCCTTCGACGGTCGAGCCCAACGGATGCTCGGCGATGAAGGTGATGAACGGCAGCGCCTCGTTGACGGGCTCCGCCGGCCGACCACCACGCTTCTTGCGGCGCCGCTTGCGCGCACCGCCGAGCCCGCCATCGACGGACTCCTCGGTCGCCGTCGCGATCGCCGCCGCCACTCGGTCGGTGTCGCGCTTGCCGGGCCGAGCCCCGCCCCCGGCGGCCCCATCAGCCTCTGTCTTGTCCTTGCGCCGGGGGGGCGGCTTGGTCGGTACCGGCCGCGGCCCGAGCTCCTCACCTGACGTCGTCGGCGCTGCCGCGAGCGCGGGAGCCTTGGTCTTCTTCTTGGCGTCCTTGACCGCCTTGCGACTCTTGATCCCGCGCACAGGGGTCCGAGGCGTGAAGATCCACCCGATGCCGGGCACCGGCTTGCCACCGATCAGCCGCCCCTCGTCGAACAACCACTCATGCTCGCCGTGGAACTCCTGGAAGGAGTCGTTGGACAACACCATGGCGCCGATCTTCCCGGCGATCCGCAGAAGGAATGCGTCCCCCCGGCCGATCGCCCCGGCGGGCGGCGACACCAACTCGGCGTTGGCCTCCGCTTCCTCGAACTCGGCCAGCTCCGTCGGATCGATCCGGTGCCCGAAGGTCGCGTCGACGACCACCGTCACCTCGGTGTCGGGATATTCCGTCAGGAAGGCGAGCACGGCTTCGTTCAGCTGCTTCAAGCTGGGAAGGGTGCTGCCCTCTGTGGCGATGTTGGAGCCGTCTACGACGACGCGGCGCGCTGCCATCTCGGCCGTCAGTAAAGCACGACGGGGCGCCAACGCCAGGGAATCGCCGTCCGGCCTACCATCGGGGACCCAGTGACAGACGATCCCACCGCCGAGATCACCGAGTTGCTGAGTCAGCTCATCCGCAACGCCTGCGTCAACGACGGCACGGCCGAATCGGGCCACGAGCATCGCAACGTCGCCGTCCTGAAGGAGGTCCTCGCCGGCCCCGGTCTCGACATCGGCACGTTCGAGCCGACCCCCGGTCGAGAGACGGTCGTCGCCCGGATCGAAGGGACCGATGCCGACGCGCCCACGCTCGTCCTCCTCGGTCACACCGATGTCGTCCCTGCCAACCCCGACGGATGGGAATATGACCCGTTTGGCGGCGAGCTGATCGACGGTGTCGTGTGGGGTCGCGGCGCCATAGACATGCTCAACCTGACCTCGTCGATGGCACTCGCCACGCGGCGGCTGGCCGACACCGGCTGGAAGCCCCGCGGCACCCTGGTCTTCGTCGGCGTCGCCGACGAGGAGGCGCTCGGTCGCCACGGCGCCGGCTGGCTCAGCCAACACGCCTGGGACCACGTGGGTGGCGACTACGTCATCACCGAGTCGGGTGGCGTGCCGGTCAAGACCTCGGCGGGGACTCGCCTGGCCGTCACCGTGGCCGAGAAGGGCGCCATGTGGTGCCGACTCAAGATCACCGGCACGGCCGGCCACGGCTCGCGACCGCTGCGCACCGACAACGCGCTCGTCAGCGCAGCGCGGATCGTCGCTCGTCTAGCCGACTACCGGGGACCGACGGTGATCGGCGAGGCGTGGCGACGCTACGTCGAAGGCATGTCCTTCGATCCCGACCTGGCCGCGTCGCTGCTCGATCCGGACCGTCTCGACAGCGTCGTCGAGACCCTCCCCCGCCTCGACCTGGCGCGCATCGCGCAAGCGTGTACGCACATGACCCTCGCCCCCACCGTCATGCACGCCGGGTCGAAGGTCAACATCATCCCCGACCATGTCGTCCTCGACATCGACGTACGGACCTTGCCGGGTCACACACCGGACGACGTCCGACACGTGATCGACGAGATCGTCGGCCCCGAGCTGGCCGACCGGGTCGAGATCGTGCACATCGTCGACGACCCCGCGAGTGCGTCGCCGCCCACCACCCCGCTCTGGGATGCAATCGCGGCGGTCTCGGCTCGGCTGGCGCCCGGTACCACGTGCCTGCCCACCATGACGACCGGCGCGACGGACGCCCGCTTCTATCGTCGGCAGGGAGCGACGGCGTACGGGTACGGACTCTTCAGTGAACGCATGACGCCGGGTCGCTTCTCCGCCATGTTCCACGCTGACAACGAGTGCATCGATGTCGAAAGCCTTCGCCTCTCGGTCCAACTCTGGGAAGAGTTGGCGCGCCAGTTCCTCAGTTGACGGCGAGCGCCGTGCTGTGGGACTTCGGTGGCGTGGTCCTCGAGAGTCCCTTCGACGCGTTCGCTCGCTACGAACGCGCCAACGGCTTGCCCGCCGGCTTCCTGCGCGGCCTCAACGCCACCGACCCTGATACCAATGCGTGGGCGCGGATGGAGCGGAGCGAGGTCTCGATAGCCGAGTTCGCCATCCTGTTCGAAGCCGAAGCGTCGGCTGCCGGCCACTCGATCGACGCGCGCGCCGTCCTGGGTCTGCTGAGCGGGGGCTTGCGCCCGGACATGGTGCAAGCCGTTCGGTGCTGCGCGTCGCGGATTCCGACGGGACTGGTGACCAACAACTTTGTGGGGTTGGACACCGTCGGGCCCTCGGGGCCGGTGGCCGAGGTGATGGGCTTGTTTCACGTGGTCATCGAGTCGTCGAAGGTTGGCGTGCGCAAACCTGACCCGCGCATCTACGAGCTGGCATGCGAGGCCCTCGGCGTCTCGCCGGCCGAGACGGTCTTCCTGGACGACCTCGGCATCAACCTCAAACCGGCCCGGGCCATGGGCATGACGACGATCAAGGTGGTCGACCCAGCCCGGGCCCTGGCGGAGCTAGAGGCGGCAGTCGGCTTCCCACTGACGGACCCATCCCGCCGCTGAGCAGCAGGATCGGCGCGTCGCGGACGTCCTACGAAGTCGCGCCGGTAGTTCCACCCAAGGCGTCCACCGCGCCTGCCTACGTCCGAGACGGGGAGGCGTCCGACGCGTCGCCCGCCGAGGGCGCCTGCTGCGGGTCGCTCTCCGCGACGCGGACCTGGGTGCCGACGGGCACGGCACGGCGATCTCGGGAACCAGCCCAGTCTGCGAGCCGCAGAATGGTGACGGTGAGCACCAGCGGAATCCCGAGCCGGATCAGCCCGGCGCTGACGAACTGCTCGCTGGGGAAACCAACGCCCGTGCTCAGACCGGCATGGCCGGGCTGGTGGAGCGAGGAGAAGAGAAGCACCGTCGCCGCAACCATGAGGATATAGCCGAGAAACATGAGTACCCGAGCGTGGCGAGGGAAAGCCCGGCTGTCGCCGTTGGTGATCACGTCGCCTGAAAAGAGAAGCTCGACGGCCAGCCCGGCGATCAACGCCACGCCGGCGACGAGGGCCAGCCGATCACCGGCGTCGTCGAGGTGTGCGTACAACTCGCTCAACCACTCGACGACCTGAACGGCGATAGCCGCCCTCGCCAAAAGGGTGAACAGCGCCGCAAGACCGGGGCGCTTCCGTGCGAACGCGTAGACAAGTAATCCGATCGCCACCAACGCGCACGCAACCTTGACGCCGTCGTAGCTTAGGAAGACATCGCCCCTCGCACTCCCCCCGAGCTCGTACACCACACCCTGGAAGCCCACGAGCACGTCAATCACCGCGGCAACGAAGA
>Ga0302326_10008861_pt1 | contig 22121 bp, 18 predicted proteins | sample Palsa_T0_3_FD_202264 | JGI IMG/M metagenome (GOLD analysis project Ga0302326, IMG submission 202264) | Peat permafrost microbial communities from Stordalen Mire near Abisko, Sweden - Palsa_T0_3 | ecosystem: Environmental > Terrestrial > Soil > Palsa > Peat permafrost | place: Sweden: Abisko... | reverse complement strand
CCAAACCTGGGAACTGCTAAGCAGGAGTGACCTTGCTGTTTTTCACGAGCGCATGCCACCCGGCACAAGCGAGGTAGAGCACTTCCACAGCGAGGCGAGGCAATTCTTCTTCGTGTTGGAAGGCGAGCTGAACATCACTGTGCTCGGCCGCGATTATGTTCTGCGGGCCCACGAGGGATTGGAGGTTTCGCCGGGCGAACGTCATGTTGTGCGTAACATTTCCGGCGGTGCGACGGAGTTTCTTGCGATCGCGCACCCCACAACGCTTGGGGACAGGACTGTGTCGAGCACATAGCTTCGCCAAGACAAACAACTCCATCATCGACAGGTTGCAAAGAGCGGCCGACTGATATTCGTGGCTTCGGCATGCCTGAGTGATTATGTCGCCGGAATTCCTACGACAAGCGGTTGATACTCAACTAAGTCGGCGCTCCGTTCGAGGAATCATCGAGACTTCTTGCTCTTCGATGATCCGAGGCTCATCCGCTGCCGGCACCGCGCGGACTGTCAAAGTGCCCCTCCCAAGAAGGGAGAGGTCTCATCGTGATATTCCCGGTCACACCTGCGCATACCTGCCGTGCAGCGTCTGCATCGACGGAAGTAACATTGACAGTTAGCAATGTGACGATATATCGTACTGAAGAATGAGCTGCTTTCGCGACGTCCTATGATTCAAACGTCAGAGTCCTTGGCAGACTAAGATCGCCAAGAACACTGGGACAAATGCAGGGGTTTCGATGTTGACGATGACGGCAAGGTGCGCCGACGGGAGTGGATCACTGACTGTGAGACGCAAGAAGCGCTCAACCAGCAGGCTGGAGGCGTCGCTTGCTGGCGTGGCGATCGCGATGACATCGCCGTCCCATTTGTCTCTGCTGCGCGGGGCGTCTGCTCGGAGTAGGGGATTTTCTTTGGTAGTCGCGGCCATTTTCGCGACTTTCCAGGCGACTGCGGTACGGGCCCAGCACGCGTCCGACAACCCCATAAATTCGGCCGACGACGCCTTCGGACTTACTCTCGGGCTGGAGTCGGTTGGCTTATACAACCCATATCTGGTTCGCGGGTTCAGTCCGATATCGGCCGGCAACGTGCGGATCGACGGCATGTATTTCGACTTGCAAGGAGCGCCGTCGAATCGTGTTGTCGAGGGCTCGACCATTCACGTCGGTGTCAGCGAGATCGGCTATCCGTTTCCTGCGCCGACGGGCATTGCGGACTATAATCTGCGTAATGTGGGAGGCGATACCCCCACCGCAACGATCATTGCAAATGTCGGCCCTTTCGAGGCTTGGGGCATAAGCATCGATGGGAGCGTTCCCCTGCTCGGCAAGGAGCTCGTGTTGCCAATCGGGGTGAGCACGCAAGTCAGCACGCAGTCGGCCGTTGGGATTGGGCCCTTTCCCGGACTGACGTCTCGGATCACGAGCGTGGGCGCAACGCCCCAGTGGACACCGAATTCGAAAGTGACCGTGCGCGCGCTGATCGATTGGCAGGGGACTTCCGATGCGAAAACGCTTCCGGAATTTTTCACGGCCGGCGATTTCCTTCCTCCCCCAATCGCGAAGGGTTACGTGGCGCAGAATTGGGCCAATGGCCAAAACGTGACGATGAATTTGGGCGCCCTCGTCGGCGCCCAGCTGTCCGATAATTGGCTGCTGAACGCCGGGATTTTTCGATCGACGAACGACAGTCCAGTCAGTTTTGCGGATCTCTACAACAACGTCGAACCAAGCGGCCAGGCCGAGCATCTGATTGTCGGCTTTCCAGACCAAAGTACGTCCTCTGCATCCGGAGAAATGCGCCTGACTGGCACCTATATGACGGGCGATTGGCGCCACCAGCTGATATTCATGGCTCGCGGCCGCGACACGACGGCGAACTACGGCGGCGAGGATGTCGTCGATCTGGGGCCGGTCAATATCGGTACGATCCTCCAGGCACCGGAACCGGATTTCACTTATTCGGCGCGTGCGATCGACCGCGCCCAACTGTGGAGTGTCGGGGCCGCGTACCGTGTCGATTGGCAGAGTATCGGCGTGCTCGAGATGGGCATCCAGAAGGAAGACTATCGCGAGACCGACAACAATCCCGGGACCCCGGAATCGGAAATCTCGGCGCACCCCTTTCGCGCTTACGCCAACTCGGCCTTCGCGGTCACTCCGCAATTGACGCTTTACGCGGGATACACGCAGGGGCTCGAGAATTCCGGGGTAGCACCGAACTACGCGCAAAATAGCGGGACCGTGCTGCCCGCATCCCTGACCTGGCAGGTGGATTCGGGCGCGCGCTATGCGGTGACACCGAAGCTGAAGATCATTGCCGGTGTGTTCGAGCTTCAGAAGCCCTATTTCAATGTGGATTCGAACAACATCGATCGAGAACTCGGCGTGCAGCGGGCGAGGGGCATCGAGCTCTCGGTTGCGGGTGAGGTGACCGAAGACCTCCACGTCAATGTCGGCGTTCTCGACGGCAGGGTTGGAATTACCGGACCCGATCTGGCCGCCGAAGGCATCGGGTCAGTCGCCGTCGGTCAACCGCGGCTGTTTTACGTGGCCACCGCCAATTACAGCTTTCCATGGTGGGAGGCCGCGTCGCTGGACGTTTCGGCCTCGCATTTGGGCACCGCGCCGGAAAGTTTGGACAACGGCGTTTACACACCGCCCGCCACGCTTCTGAGTATCGGAGGTCGGTATAAGTTCACGGCCTGGGGTGAGAACAGCACCGTTCGCCTGCAGGTCCAGAACGCTTTGGACACCAAGATATGGTCGGAGCTCTATACGCCGGGGGTTTTCCGATGGCCCGGACCGCGAACGGTTTTCGCCTACATCACAACGGACCTGCAATGAGGGTGCTTCTGGTCCTGTTCATCCCGCATCCCAGGCGCATCGGCGAAACAATCGTCAGGCTCAACAGGAGTGAACGATGGAAATCCCAAGATTCATCCTCGTCACCGTACTTCTGGCATTTATTCCGGCATCTATGGTATTTGCGGCTGCAAAGCCAGCTACGAGCGGACCCGAGATTTACTCGCAGGATCCTGAAGCAAACGATCTTTTTCTGAAGGCGCGCGAACTGGTGAAGCTCAGCGACCCGCGTTCCGGCGGCAAGCTCACCAATGCCCGAGCCGCAATCGAACTCTTCGACCAGGCGGTCAAGAAAGATCCGAACTTCGCGCTCGCTTACGTCGAGATGGCGCGCGCCTGGATGAGCCTCGGTTATTCCGATCCCGATGCGTTACCCAATAGCGTGACCATGCCCGAAGCGCGCTCGGACCTTCGCAAGGCGCTGGATATCGATCCGAAACTGGCGGACGCGCACCTGCTCGCTGCGTCGATCGCGTACAACTACGATTTCGATTGGGATATGGCGGCCCATGACTATGAAATGGCGCTTTCGCTCCAGCCCGGCAATGCGGCTGCCCATGCGAGCTATGCCGCCTATCCGAATTCGATGGGACGGTTCGACGAATCCCTGTCCGAGATCGCAAAGGCCGACGCCATCGCACCTTCATGGTCGATCGATTTTACGACGGCGCGAACTTACTACTCGATGCGCAATTTCGCCAAGGCGGAGGAATATTGTCAAAAGTCGCTGGCGAAGCACGATAATGTGCTGTCCCACGTTTATCTCGGATTCAGCTACATTGCGGAAGGCAATCGCGACAAAGCATTGCCGGAGCTCGAGATCGCCCAGCATTTCAGCAAGAATTTCGGTGCGGCCGCGATACAAGCCTACGGCTTCGCAATGACCGGTCAGCGCGACAAAACCGAAGCGCTTTTGAAGCGCCTTTTCTCGGGGACGGAGTTTGGACCCATCGTCTCATACCGTATTGCCGCCGTTTATTTGGCGTTAGGCGATAACACAGTCGCTCTGAATTGGCTCGATAGAGCCTATGCGGAGCATGAAAATTGGATAAATCAACTGAAAGTCGATCCCGTCATGGACCCGCTGCGTGCGGATCCGCGCTTCCAGGCATTGATGCGCAAAGTCGGCCTGAATTGACAAAAACCTGGAAAAAACGTCGGCAATCCATGCAGCCGATGATGCATGGACAGCAAAGTAGAGATTCGAATGATATTCGACAGCGCAGCGGCAACAGTCGGTCGAACGCCGCTTGTTGAATTGAAGCGATTGGGTAAGGGGCTACCCGGACGGGTTGTCGCCAAACTCGAAATGCGCAATCCATGCGGCAGCGTCAAAGACCGCTTGGGCGTGGCGCTCGTTGAAGACGCCGAACGTCGCGGCGTGCTTCGGCCCGGAATGACGATTGTCGAGCCCACTGGCGGAAATACCGGTATCGGATTGGCACATGCCTGCGCCATCAAGGGGTATCGGCTGATTTTGACCATGCCGGACTCGATGTCGCGCGAGCGCGCCGCCTTGCTGCGTTACCTCGGCGCGGAGGTTGTGCTGACCCCCGGCATCCTCATGGGCGATGCGGTCGCTGAAGCGATGAGGATTGTCCGGGAGGTCCCCAACACGCTGATGCTGGCTCAATTCGCCAACCCCGCTAACCCCGAAATGCACAGACGAACGACAGCTGTCGAGATCTGGGATGATACCGGGGGCGATGTCGATGTGTTCGTTTCCGCCGTTGGAACGGGCGGAACGATCACGGGTGTCGGCGAGGTACTCAAACAGCGAAAGCCCGGCGTGCTGATTGTGGCTGTAGAGCCAAGTGGTGCAGCGTTGCTGTCCGGCGGAGCCGCCGGAAAGCACCAGATGCCGGGCATCGGTATTGGCTTTATTCCCAGCGTCTTGAATCGCGAAATTGTCGATGAGGTTGTCGTCGTCACGGACGAGGAAGCATTCGAATGCTCGCGCCGGCTCGCACGTACCGAGGGGATCATCGCCGGCGTGTCGTCCGGCGCCGCTCTTCACGCGGCGCTCAAGATCGCCGGCCGCAGGGATTCGGCTCAAAAGATGATCGTTGTGCTGCTCGCCGACACCGGCGAACGCTATATCTCGTCCAACCTGTTCGCCCTGGAGAGCTAACGATGGGGTTCGATCATCTCGCAAATGCGGTCGCGAGACGATCCCTGAATTCACCGGCGACCGCGTCGAGCGATCCCAAAGGACCGGCGCGCACGATGGCGATCGTCATCTGAAGCTCGAAGCCTTTCGGCTTGACCATGCGAATGGCGCCTCCCGCGTAGCGCCGGACAAAACGCTCCGGAAGCAGGCCCCGTCCGTAACCCGCTTTGATGAATGCGAGTTGCAAATGCATGTTGTGGATTTCCGCCGCAACCACCGCCGGCGGCCCGGCCTTGTCCAATTCGCCGAGAAGATGAGCCCGCAGCGAACACCCGGGCGGATTGAGAACCCATCGCGACGCAGACAAATCCTGCCATGTCGGCATCCGCGCGCCCCTCGATTGACCTTTCTCGACGATCACCATGCGATCCGTGGCGACAATGTCGGCGATGAGCGGCGGAGGCACCATGTGCGGATCCGCCAGCGTCACGATCGCGAGGTCGATTTCGCCCGCCCGGATTTTAGCAACAAGACCCACATCGCTCAGAAGCTGAAGCCTCACTCTCGGAAAGCGCTTGATCAGCGCCTGCACCGGCTCGACCAACGCGCCATCGGCCAGGGGGTGCGCGACACCAATGCGAAACAGCCCCGAAGGCTCCGCATCCTGTGCAGCCAGAGCCTTGAGATCGTCGACACGCTTCAGCACTTCGCGGCTCTGTTCCACGATCCGGATGCCGAGCGGCGTCAAGCGCGGCGGCTTGACGGATCTGTCGAGCAGTTGGGCGCCGAGTTCGGCTTCGAGCCTTTGCATTTGGCGCGTGATCGCGGACGCCGTGCGATGCAGGCGGCATGCCGCGCGGGCGATCGACCCGGCTTCGGCAAATTCAACCAGTGCATGAATGTCTTCGAACATGGCGGTCACTCGGGGCGCTTTCGGAACAGCAATAGGAAGATTCTACCGAAACCGCAATATCATACTGAATATAATGAACTTGATGAATGTTTCGCAGGTGCTAGTTTCGGCCTCGGAACGCTCGGGGCCGGTCGGGCTAATCCGGCTGTCGGCCGAGCAGAAATATATCACAACAGGCGAAGAGAAAATGATTAAGACGATTATGTTGTCCGTGTGTCTCGCGGCTTCCCTGCTTTCGCTTGGTGTACGCGCCGAGGATGCGTCCTCGCTTTCGCAGAATGCACGCGCCCAGAACGACCGCCAGTATGCCGACGGCCCGGTCACCGAGGTGGACTACGTCGGAGTCGAGTACGGGCATTTTGCAGAATACGTCGACTGGCTGAATTCGACATGGAAGCCGACCATGGAAGCCCTGAAGAAAGCGGGGCTCATCATCGACTACAAGGTCATGCAGGCCACGCCAAAATCGCCGGATCAGCCCAATATTTATCTCATGATCACTTTCAAGAACGCGGCTGCGGCTTTGGATAACGGCATCGAGATAGAATACGTGGCCAGGAACGCAATCTGCAGCACCGAGTGTCAGAACAAGGCCAGGGTGGGCCGGAATGAATACAGAAAGGTCCTGGGCACCGAACTGATTCGTGAACTTATTTTAAAATGAAATTGTCATTCGTGGTCAAAGAGCGCGCGCCAGACGGTGATACCGCCGGATGAGAGCTGCAGCAACAATCATATTGGCAGTCCTGGTTGGTATCATGATGGTGGCAAGCATGAACGAAATGTATGCCAAATGCGGATCTCCCTGCTGGCAAGGACTGCTCCAGGCACAGAGAGAGCGTTATTAAGTTGGATGGGCTGCAGGAAGAACCGACAGACCGCGCAAAGGACCGTCAAATCATGAAGAAACTCCATTCCGCTGATCTCAGCCCCTATTCTGCCCGCGTCCGCATGCAGATCTACGCCAAGGGTATTACGGACATCGTCTGCGAACTGCCGGAACATTGGGGCATGCCGAAATTCCGCGAGAGATTTCCGATCGGACGCGTTCCTGTTCTCGATATCGATGGCGACATGCTGCCGGAATCCGAAGTGATCGCGGAATATCTCGAAGATATCTATCCCGAACCTTCGCTGCTGGGAACCACTCCGCGCGAGACCGCGCACATCCGCACGCTTGCCCGCCTTAGCGACATCTACATCATCAACAACATGTTCATGCTGTCCCGTCGGACAGGTGCTCTGTCCCGTCGAACGCCTACCGCCGCACGCAACGACGACGTCAGCGAGCAGCTCGCCGGCGAGGTGGTGCGGAACCTCAAGGCGCTTGACAAACTCATCGGCACGGATGGCTTCGCCTGCTGCGGTCGCATCACGCTGGCGGATTGCGCGCTCGTGCCTGGACTCTTCTTTGTCGAAAATGTCATGCCGGCCGCCGGCGTCGATACGCCGATTCCGGCAATTGCAAATGTCGCTGCCTATTGGGCTGCTATCCGGAAGAACGAACACGCGGCAAGAGTGTTGATCGAACTTCACCGCGGCCTCGAAGAACGCCGTGAAAGGATCCGCAGTGGCGAGTTTGAGCAGTTCGCCGCCGCGAGGACCGCGGCGCAGAAAGAAGCGGACGCGCAAGATTGATTGCGAACTGCGCGAATTCGGTTGGCGCTCCAACGGGGAATCGAACCCCGGTTTCAGCCGCGGGAGGGACGCGGCCGAGGCGCATCGTGCTGCGGAGCCGCGCGCCACGACCGGCTCGATCGTCTTGACCGCCTGACCCATCGTAAAAGGAATGCCATGCCAAAAATCGCAATAGTTTCGCCTCGGCTCGCGCCGCCCGCCGGGCCCTTCTCGCAAGCCATTCGCTCGGGCGGCTACATCTTCTTCAGCGGCCAGGTCGGACAGGATCCCGCGACCGGCAAACTCGTCGAGGGAGGTGTGGTGGCCGAGACCGAACGCCTGTTCCTGAACCTCGCCGCAGTACTGGAAGCCGCAGGCAAGAGCTTCAACGACGTGGTGCGCGTCGGCGTTTTCCTGACCAGCATGGGCGATTTCGCGACCGTGAACGGCATCTATGCCAAACATTTCTCGCAACCCTATCCAGCCCGTACCACGATTGCGGCCGCCGCTTTGCCGCTGGGCGCCTGCGTCGAAATCGAAATGGTTGTCGCTGCCTGAGCGCGTACAAATCGAGGAGGGTTTAGGCAGTGCAATACAAATTCGACATCGTAGACGTGTTCAGCAGGTCGCCTTTCGGAGGCAATCACCAACCCTGCTAACCCCGAATTGCACAGACGAACGACAGCTGTCGAGATTTGGGACGATACAGAGGGGGATGTCGACGTATTTGTTTCTGCTTTCGGAACCGGCGGAACGATCACGGGCGTAGGCGAAGTCCTCAAACAGCGAAAGACCGGTGTGCTGATCGTGGCGGTTGAACCGAGCGGAGCGGCCTTGCTGTCCGGCGGACCTGGCAGAAAACACCAGATGCCGGGCATCGGCGTCAGTTTCATTCCGGATGTCTTGAACCGCAATATTGTCGATGAAGTCATTGTCGTCGCCGATGAGGAAGCGTTCGAATGTTCGCGTGTGGTGGCCCGTCGCGAAGGGATCATTGCAGGGGTCTCTTCGGGAGCGGCCCTTTATGCGGCGCTCAAGATCGCCGGACGCAAGGAGTCAGCTGGAAAAATGATCGTTGTGCTGCCTGCCGACACCGCCGAACGCTACATCTCGTCCAATTTGTTCAACCAAAACTGCTGACCTCAATGCTGCGGCGACATTTGGACAAAGTCGCCCTGCATGGCACATCCGGTTCTAGCCGGTACCTCTGGAACGCGATCTGAGCGATTTCTCAAACCAGTGATGCGCATATTGCTCGCTATTGAACGGCGCGACCTCGCTATAGCCGGCGCTCCTGTAGAGCTTCTGAGCCTCGGTCAGAGACTTATTCGTTTCGAGTCGCGCAGTGTGGTACCCAATGTCGCGGGCTCTCTTCTCCAGCTCCTGGAGGAGGCGCTTCCCTAGCCCGAGACCGCGAAGATTGGGATCGATCCACATACGCTTGAGATAGGCTGTGTTTGGAGGAATTCGCTTGAACGCACCACAGCCAACCGGCAATCCATTCAGTCGGATTACAAGGAAGGTGCCATCTGGCGGCACAAAATTCTCGGGTGTTGGCGACTCGCTCTGCGCAGGATCGAACCCACTATCAAACCGTCTTGATAACTCTTTGAAATACTCGCTGAGACAATACTGCGAGTCGCGGCCCTCTGGAGATTCTTCAGCAAATTTCGCCGCAGACGCCGACAGCAGTCGTTCAACTTGCTCCATTGCGTTGATCAGGTGGGCCCGTTGACTTTCACTCAGGGGATCCAAAATCGACTGAGCTAGCTGATCAGATCTGCGATCAAGCTCTTTCAGTTCGGCGAGACCCGAACGTGTCAACTTTGATCGACGCACTCGTTTGTCGTGCGCCGCCTTGTGGGGCACCACAAACCCCTGCCGCTCAAGTGAACGCAATAGGCGGCTAAGATAGCCAGAGTCCAAGCCGAGACGGGCGCGCAGATCCTTTACATCCGCGCCTCGCGTGCCAATTTCGAAGAGGAGTCGTGCTTCGCCCAACGGACGATCCCGCCCAAGATAGTGGTCCTGAAGAGCGCCAATTGTCTGGCTGACCAGGCGATTGAAACTTCTAACACGCGGTGTGCGAGAATCGAACATTCTCTGACTTTAGTCAGATATATATTTTTCGCAACCTTTCTCAAAAAGACGTGCCACAAAAAAGCGAAAGACATGGATCCAACGCAAGCATCGTTCCTGGATTTGATGATCCGACGGTCTGCGCAATCCTTGCCAAGAATCCAGCGTGGGCAAGAGAAAGTGCATGAGAAAATACGAGCGTCAGCCAAGCCGGCGTATGTCGGAATTCTCGGCGGCGTGGGCCCGCGCGCAACGGCTGAACTTTTTCGCAAGCCGATCGATGTGACGCCGGCGGTGCAGGATACCGATCATGTACCGGTTTTTATTTATTCCATGCCGCAAATACCGGATTGCACCGCCGCCATATTGCGTGGCAGCGCCTCTCCGCTCGCGGACTTGTACCAAGGAATCCGCACATTGGAAAGTGCGGATCCTTTTCGTCCTCGCCTTCAGCGGCCGCGAGAATGATGTGCGGCGTGTCATCGCCGTCATATGCCTGATGGTCACGGTCAATCCCCGTGACAGCACGCGCCACTTCGGCAATCATAGAGTGCTGGCGCATGTCGATCGACTTTTCATCCGAATATGGATGTGGTCCGACTTCGTCGTCAGCACGGGAGACAAACTTGCAAGCGCGGATTGTTTTCATGGTTCCGAATGTCTATTGACCCGGACCTCGGCGACGCCGCCCGCGCGGCCGCACTTCGTCGCACGCCGGTTGGTCTTGGCATGATTGCCGTCTACGGCAGCGGAACGCTTGCGGACAGCATCACAAACACGGCGCTCAATCTCTTTCTGTTTTTCTATCTGACAGCCGTCTGCGGATTGCCCAACAGTCTTGCCGGTCTCTCCGGTCTCGTGGCGCTCAGCGTCGATGCCTTGGGCGATCCGCTGGTGGGAGCTCTTTCGGACAACAGCCATTCGCGCTTCGGCCGCCGTCACCCGTTCATGTTGGGCGGTATCCTGCCACTATCGATTGGTCTGGGTCTGTTGTTCTCGATTCCCACAGGCCTTTCGGGCATCGGTTTGTTTGCGTTCGTTGTCGCTGTTTCGGTCGTGCTTCGTGTTTCCCACTCGGCTTACTTTCTGCCCTACGTCGGGCTGGGTGCGGAGTTGTCGGACGATTACACCGAGCGGACCAATATCGTTTCCTCGCGCTTTCTGTTTAGCGTCCTCGGAACTGCCGGCTGTGTGGCGCTTGGCCAGTATGTCTTCATGAGCGGCCCCGGTGGCAATCTTCATCGCGCAGCTTACACGCCCTTTGGATGGACCTGCGCGGCCTTCGTTTTGCTGGGCGGGCTTGGCACAACGTTCGGTACATTCCCGGCGCTGAAGCGAATGCACAAGGTTGTTCGATCGAGCGTGCCATTGGCCCGGCGGCTGGCTCGCGACGCGATCGAACTCGCCCGCAACCCGTCGTTTCGCGCAATCTTCTTTTCACTATTGCTGATGTTCATCGCTTTCGGCGTGGTGCTTTCACTGACACTCCACGCCAATACGTTTTTCTGGAAGCTCCCTGGCAACATCATCGGCCTGATCTTGCTTGCAGCTCCGGCCGGCACCCTTCTGGCTGTTCTGATCAGCGTGGTATTGACGCGCCGATTCGAAAAACGAGAGGTCGTAATCGTCGGTCTGGTCGGAATCTGTATTCTTCAAGGAACCTTGCCGCTCCTCAAAGTTATCGGGCTTCTGCCGCCAAATGGCGCCGTTCTTTACGCTCTTTTAATCGCCAATGCCTTGGGGATGGGCACACTCATAGCGCTGGTGGGAATCGCTTTCCAATCCGCGATGGCCGATGCCGCCGACGAGCACGAGTATCTTTTCGGAACCCGCCGCGAGAGCCTCTACTATGCGGGTCTAAATCTTGCGTCCAAGGCTGCAACCGGCATCGGCGGTCTGGTCGCCGGGGCCAGTCTCGATCTGATCGGTTTTCCCACCAACATCGCAGCGAAAGGTGGCGCGAATATCCGCATCGCGCCGGAGACATTGCGGGATTTCGGTCTGATCTTTGGGCCCGGAACGGCAGCTATCTTCGTATTGTCGACCACAGTATTCCTTTTTTATCGGCTCGACAGGCGTCAAACCGCCGAGATACAGGCAGCGTTGAGTCTCCGGCGGAAGGCCGACTGAGCGGCCGGCACGAATTCCAAGTCGCGGCAATCCATGCAGTAACTCTTCTCCGTCGTTGAGCGTTCAGTCCAGCAGGCGGATGCTGGGTAAAGCCGTCCGCTGAATTCTGGCGGCTGCAGGCCGCGCCGCCATTCGTGCCTGGGCCCGTGTCAGAAAGTCGTTCGGCCCCCGGAGGTGTCAAATGTCGACGCGGTGGTAAAGCTGCACTCTTCGCTGGCCATGAAGCAGATCATCGCCGTGGTTTCGTGCACATCACCAATACGCCCCATCGGGATCTTCGAAAGCATATAATCGATTTGACTTTGCGGGAGCTGCTCGAGAATCGGGCTGTTGAATGTCGCCGGCGTGATCGCATTGGCGACTACGCCCTTGGTCGCGAGTTCTTTGCCAAGCGACTTCGTGAATCCGATAACCGCCGCCTTTGATGCCGAATAGGCCGAAGCGTTGGGATTTCCTTCTTTTCCCGCGACCGAGGCGACATTGACAATCCGGCCATACGCATTCGCCAGCATGTAGGGCAAAATTTCGCGGCAACAATAGAAGAGGCCGTTGACATTGGTATCCATCGCATTGAGCCAGCTCGCGATCGGGAACTCGTGAACGGGCGCTGTCGCTCCCGTAATTCCGGCACAGGCAATGAGTATGTCGATACGTCCGAGCGCCGCATTTGACTCTTTGGCGGCTGCGGCCACACTCACGTGCTCGCGCACATCAATCACCACACTATGTGTCGCTCCGATTTCCCGTCGCACTTTTTCCGTGGCTTCTGCGTGTATGTCCCAGAGAGATACCTGTCCTCCCTCCCGAATGATGCGCCGGGCCGTATCTTTTCCGAGACCGGAGGCACCTCCCGTGATAATCGCAGTGCGCCCCGCGAACCGTCCTTCGAAGCAGCTCATGTGACCTCGTCTTCTGTCGGGCGAAGGGCGACAACCTCCTGGCGCTGTTCGAGCGGCCCCCGTTTTTCCCGGCGGAGTGGTCGGAAGCGGAGCAGCTTCATCGGAACATGTCCTCAGTGGCCATAGGGGCGATGAAGCGAGATGTTGCGATTGAGTTCGACGCCAAAGCCGGGCTTATCCAGCGCCGATGCGTGAAGGCATCCCTTCTCAGGCACAGGCTCGTCAAGCAGTTGGGGTGCGAACATCGGCACCACACGGTCAGCCTTCGGCGCCATCATCAGGAACTCGGCGAACGGCGAATTGTGGCGTGTGATGACGAAGTGATAGCTGTAGACAGATGAACCGTGGGGCACGACGAGTTTTCCGTGCGCATCCGCGATCGCGGAAATTTTTAGAAGCTCGGTAATGCCGCCGCACCAGCCTACGTCGGGTTGGATGATGTCGCAGCAACCCATCTCGAGAAGCATACGGAAACCCCAGCGCGTGGCTTCATGTTCGCCGGCCGTTACGAGCATTCCGCGCGGGACGTTACGCTTGAGCTCGGCGTAACCCCAATAGTCATCGGGACTGATCGCTTCCTCGATCCACTTCAAACCATACACCTGCGCGGCAGCTGCAAGACGGGTGGCATATTCGACGTCGAGCGCCATCCAACAATCGTACATTAGCCAGAAATCGGCACCCACGCGGGCACGCATTTCGGCCAGTTCGACAATATTCCGGTGAAAGCCTTCATCACCTTCGGCTGGGCCGTGATGGAGCGGCATCTTTCCGCCGATGAACCCCAGTTCCTTGGCCAAATCTGGTCGCGAACCAGTCGCATAGAATTGTAATTCGTCCCGAACGGCGCCGCCGAGCAAGTGATAAACGGGTTCCTGGCGCAATTTTCCGAGCAAATCCCAGAGGGCCAAATCGACGCCGGAGATCGCATTCACGACAATCCCTTTGCGCCCATAAAACTGCGTTGCGAAATACATTTGGTCCCATATCGTTTCATAATCCAAGGGATCGCGATCTTCGAGAAAGCGGGCCAGATGCTTCTCAACGATATAGGCTGCGGGCTCGCCGCCGGTCGTTACGGAGAATCCCACGACGCCATTATCGGCTTCGAGTTCCACGACGAGCGTTCCCAGGACATTGATCCCGAAACTCTGCCGGCTTTCCCGGTATTGCGGATATTTGGACAAGGGTGTTGCGATATGATTGTCGATCCAATGACCTTTGCCCTGGTCATGGTAATCTGCTCCCCCGCCGCGCATAACAAACGCACGGACATGCCTGATCCGGGGCAGTGCCATTGTTTCCTCCGGACTTCGCGGGCGACGCCTAGTCAGGCAATCGCCCCACCTCAGTAAGGGACCTTTCAGAAGTACTACATTATGAGATATCTAATCAAGGAGTGAGAATAATGGCTGTCAAGGACTCACTTGCGGAAGTCGATGGCGGCCCTTCGACGGGCGGAAGTCAAACGCTTCTGCGCGGACTGGACATCATTGAAGCGGTTGCGGCCGGCCACAAAGCGCTTGCAGATCTCGCCGGGCATCTCGGTTTGACCAAGAGCACAGCACACCGCCTGGCGAGCGCGCTGGTCGAGCGTGGCTATCTGGCAACGACACCCCGCCGCGGATATCGGCTGGGCGCCAAGTTGCTGGCGCTGGGATTTCTTGCGCAGCGGAAAATGGATCTCGTCCAGATCGCCCGCCCCCATATCGAGGCGTTGGCTGCGCGAACCGGCGACACCGTTCATCTCGGAATCATTGACGCGGACATGGCTCTTTATCTGGACAAGATTCAAGGACAGCGCCGCGTTGAGATCAGCAGTCGGATCGGCGAACGTCAGCCGCTTACGTCCACGGGTCTCGGCAAAGCGCTCATTCTCGATCATCCGGAAAGTTATTGGCGTGGGCGCTTCTACGCCGATCGCGGGGCGGGAGTGAGTGCGACCAATTTTGCAAAGTGGCGCACGCGTATGAAGCAGTATGTCGCTGCCGGGCGAGCCTTCGATCTCGAGGAAAACGAAGATCAGATCCGCTGTGTCGCTGCACCCATCCGCGACGGGGAAGGTCGCATTGTTGCGGCGATCAGCGTGGCGTCGGCGGCTCAATACATGAGCGACTCGCGGATGGAAAAACTATCGCCCGACGCGCGCAGAACGGCCGCTTCGATCAGCCGGGAATTGGGCTGGGAGTCGCAGCCGGGAAAATAATAGCCGGTCCCGACATGGAGATTTTCACGGCCGAGCGCGATTCGAGCGAGCGCCAGCCATCCTATCTCGTGTGTACCACATTATGGGACTTGCGTTCACGAAATAGGAATAAATTGACAAATAGCTACAATTGTGTTCGGGTGCCTCGCGAGAGGGACGCGCATCCGGAGCAGTCAAAGCGCCGGTGCGGCGAGCAGGCGGTTTCGCATAACGCAGAAATGACGGTGCGGTTTGTTGGAAACGGCGGGCGGTTGAAAAAAATAGTTTACCTGCGGGGGGGCAAATGCGTTCAGGATATTTCTCGAATTTGCTGGAAGTTTTGGCTTCGGCACCGGCGATTGCTGCTGCGGTGATACTTTCTACGGGAACTGCGGCAGCGCAAACATCGACGGGCCCGGAGGCGAATCAGGTCGAGACGGTGGTGGTTACGGCCGAACGGCGCGCCACCAACGTGCAAACAACGCCGATCTCCGTAAGCGTGCTTTCCGCCGACGATCTCGTGAAAAAAAGCGTGACTTCGCTCGATGCGCTGATGTTCGCGACCCCCGCGCTGACCGTCAACGATTTCGGGCAGGGCAACATGTTCAATATTCGCGGTCTCGGCAAAGGCGAGAATAACATTCAAACTCCGTCCGGTGTTACTACCTACATTGACGGCGCAGCGATCGCGGGTACTTTTTTCCAGGATTTCCCGTTCTATGATTTGTCCAGCGTGGAAATCCTGCGTGGTCCGCAGGGAACCTTCGCCGGTGAGAACGCGACCGCCGGCGCAGTGTTCATCACAACGGCGAAACCGAATTTCGACGGATATAACGGCTACGCGCAGGCTCAATTCGGCAGCTATACCGATGTCGGCCTGCAAGGTGCCGTCAACATGCCGATCACGGACGAGCTCGCTATGCGCATCAGTGTCTACGGCGAAAGACGCAACAGCTTTTACTCCGTAACTGGTCCGTATACGGGCAATCCCGGAAGTTTGCTTGAAGGTGCAGGCCGCATTGAGTTGCTTTGGCGCCCAACGGCAGCATTCGAAGCGTATCTCTACAGCGAATACAGCAATGTCAATCGGGGTGGATATCCCGACGACCCGGCGACGCTGAGCTGTACGAAACTGCCAACGCCGTCCTGCGTGCCGAATACTTCTGACCCCTTCAAGGTCACTAATAATACGAACAACGAGGCGCTTGAATACGGGCAGCGTACCGTTCTCGATCTCGAATACACCTTCTCGAGCGGCATCATGCTTCGTTCGATTTCCAGCGACCAATACTCCAGCGCTGTTGAGCAAACCGATCTCAGCGGAACGGACATACCTGCTTACAGCGGCTATCTCTTCCATGATCATGGCCAGGAGAAGATCATTTCCGAAGAAGTGAACCTGGTGTCGCCCTCGGGCGGCCCGTTCAGCTGGCTCCTGGGCGCGTTCTTCCAGCACGACCATGTCGACCTGCCGTACGACAATGGAACAGGCTTCGTCATCGGCGCACCGGCACCCAAGGCATATGTCATCCTGCAGTATCACACACCGAAGCAGCATGAGGCGGTATTCGGCCAGGCCACCTACGACATAACACCAGCACTGCAACTGCAGGCGGGCCTGCGATACAACTATTCCTATTTCGATTTGCGGGACGAACAGCAAACGGTTGTCACGGGAGTCGGTCCCGTCGCGACCTTCCTGGCCCCTTGTCCTTCCCCCGTCCCCGCGGGCGTGGTCTGCACCAATCAAACGCATCAGAGTGATTCGGCGCTGACCGGCAAGATCGACCTCAATTACAAGCTCGACGAAGCCAATTTCCTCTACGCCTTCGTCGCGACGGGACACAAGGACGGCGGCCTAAACACGAGGCCATCATCGTACAGTCCTGGCAATCCGCCGGCGGTCATCGAGCCGGAGAGGCTGGTTGATTACGAAGCCGGCTGGAAGGCCGGTATGTTCGGGGGTCATCTGCTGACGACGCTGGACGGCTTTTACAACGACTACAGAGATTTTCAGGTTACGCTTGCGACCGGTCCCGGCCAGACGGGAATTCTCAATGCGCCGACGGCGACAGTTTATGGCGTTGAGGCGCAAGGTCAGGCGGTGTTTGGCGATTTGTCGTTCGACTTTTCCGGCGCCTATGTTCACGGCACGTTCGGAACGGATTTTGCCGCAGATCCGAGATTTGACGACGTCGAAAACATTGCCGGGCACCAGATGGTCTTTTCCCCACACTGGACCTTTAACGCCGGCGTGCAATACGCCTTCCAGATGGGAAGCGGCGATACGCTCACGCCTAGGGTCGACTACGCCTTTGTCGACACGCAAACCACAAGTGTCTTTGATGTTCCGGGGCTCGATCAGCTCGGCGCGCGGAATATTGTGAACGCCCAGCTCACCTACGCAATGCAAAACAACTGGTCCATTGCGGCTTATGCCACCAACCTCACAAATGACCATTATATAGCGGCGTTCTATACCGGGCTGGGAATATTACCCGGCACGAGCTCCAATCTGCGCGTGGCGGGGCCGCCCCAGCAATTTGGGCTTCGCGTGACGAAGGACTTCTGATTCCATTCCCCTGGCCCGTCCGAAACCTTCATTCCCGAAGCGCCAGGGGCAGATTTGCTCCGATCCGGATGCTTTTGCCCGAACACCGTTCGTGGAGAGAAGTGCGCTGTACCATTCGATTTCCGACGGTTGGCACCGCCAGGCTTCGCCGCGAAAGCCGGGCAGTGCGTTGCGCTTTGAGCGCCAGACGGCCGTCAATTGCCCGGGACTGTGGCACACTGCTTTCTGGCCAGCGTCGCCGGCGGCTTCTTTTCTGCTGCCGGGACATCGCGCTCGAACGCAAATTTGGCCAGCAGCGGCTTTGGCGCGTCCGAAAAAATGTCAGTCGGCATCTTATGCAATTCGATCGTTACGTCGATTTTGCCAGGCGGTTCGAGCGTCTGACCGTATTTCCAGGGCGAGTCCGCTTTTCCCGCCAAGAGGCTGAAGGTTCCGTCACTGGGCGCATTTCCCGTGTTGCCTGGTGTGACGATCCCTCTTCCCCCAATCTGATAGAAAATATCAATATCTGCATCGGATTGCAGCCAGATGACGAGCATGCGTTCGTCGTCCGGCATCCCTGTTTCAACCATCCACGCACATACTTTTGCAGCATGTGCCGACACAGGTAAGGCCGCAATGAGAGCTGCCGCCACGAAAATTCTTGTGAACATCCGATGTCCCCGATCGCGCCGCATCCGGATATTGCCCAATCCCGCGGGGATAGGTTGTTCCATATTTCGGGTTTTGAAACGGAATTTCTTTCTCGCTCATTTGCGACGCTGCAGACAAAAGCGGTAGAAAGAGAGGACCTAGCGGGTCACACAATTAAGTGGTTGAGAGCGGCGCGGACCGCCGGTCGTCGCGTTGCTTTCAGGGCGATTGACAACTGGGCGTTGGCGGATGTCCGGTTAAGGGCGTAGAGAGGCGGAAAGCCGCTATGACGAAGCTTTCCTCAACTGACATTGGCCGGTTATTGAAAAAGCGTCCCCCGCGATCAATCGGAACGGCGGGACTCCCGAAGACCTTCTCCCGAACCGTTTCTGTATGTGACGACCGATGGATTTGAAGCACCTTTCCTGGCCGTTCTTCCACGATGGCCATCGCGCGGACGCGAATGCGTTCGAGAATTGGGCATCGACCCATTTGCAACAATTCGAGAGCAATGACGGCGGAGACGGTGTCGCTGCGCGGCGCATATTCGAGTTGCTGGGGCATTCGGGCTGTCTGCACAAGACATTGTCTGGCCCGTTCGCGGCGCATGTCCAAGCCAGGATCGATCTGCGAACCGTCTGTCTCCTGCGGGAAATCTGCGCCCATTCATCGGCAATCGCCGATGTCGCGCTGTCCGAACCATGGCTCGCCGCGCTTCCCATCGCTTTGTACGGGTCGGAAGAACTTCGCGAAGCGATTCTGCCCGGCTATCTGTCCGGCAAACTTCTGCCGGCTTTCGCCCTTTCCGAGCCCGGTGCCGGATCGGATGCAGCGGCGATTACCACGACCGCGCGTCTTGACGGTAGCCACTACGTCCTCAATGGCCGCAAGACATGGACGTCCAATTGCGGATTGGCCGATCTCTACGTGGTGTTCGCCCGCGTCGAAGGCACCGAGGGCGGCGACATTTCGGCGTTCGCGGTCGATGGCGATGCAAGCGGCATCGCGCTGGAGGAGAGGCTCTCCGTGCTGCCGCCACATACCGTCGGCACGTGGGTTTTGCGCGATGTCCGGGTGCCGGCGGATCGCGTTCTGGGTGCGCCCGGCGACGGCTTCAAGATCGCGATGCGCGCCCTTGAACTTTTCCGTCCGACCGTGGGCGCTGCCGTACTGGGCTTCGCGCGTCGCGCGATGAAGGAATCCGTCGAACACAGCCTGCAGCGCACCGCCTTCAAGAAACCGCTCGCTGAACACCAACTCATTCAGGCCAAGCTCGCGAACATGGCGGTCGAAATAGATGCGTCTGCGCTCCTGGTATATCGCGCGGCTTGGCAGCACGACGAAACCGCCGAGGAAGTCGCGCAGGATGCCGCGGTTGCCAAATATTATTCGACCGAAGCGGCGTTCAGGGTGATCGATCAGGCCGTGCAGATATTCGGCGGACTGGGCGTCGTCAGGGGCATGACGGTCGAGCGGCTCTATCGGCATTGCCGCGCCTTTCGAATCTTCGATGGGACGAGCGAGATTCAGCAGCTCATCATTGCCCGAAACATTCTCAAGAAAGCTGCTTCGCAGCCGTAAGTGCTCGAACCGCGCTTTGCCAAGGCACGTCCTCAGGCATTTCGCTCAACGGCACCGGCAATCGGCGCTAAACGAGATCTCGCAACTTGATGGCTGCAGCGCGTTGCTTTCCGGCGGTCTCCAGGAGGAGATGAACGACATCGCCGGCGGGGAGTCGCCGCATTTTCTCCCGGACGGCCGGTAACACGAGCAGTTCGGTGCTCTTGCTGTCTATTGCGAGAATTTTGTCGCCGATTTTGACACCGGCGTCGTAGGCCGGGCCGCCCGCAATGACGTCGACGGCCGCGAAGACTTTGCCGGATTGCCCCATCCAGAGGTCGGCGCGGTCGTAGCTGTCGTGGCGGCCATAGTCCCGGTTCTTCTCGAAGATGATGCGGCTCCTGGCATAGTCGAATGTGACATCGAACTGCGAAAGCACATCCGGGCCGATCAAACCCGCCACCGCGGAAGATGTCGTCAGGCCGGCATTCTGGGTGGAAAGGCGGATCACGATATCGCGGACATTCGTGCCCCCGAATTTGAATTCGTGCGCACGGGCCAGGAGCGAACGCACGGGACCGCCGAAGCCCCATCCCGTCACGCCTTCCAGCGTGGCGCCGTATTTTTCGCGAAGCCTGTTGTTCAGGCAAAATGGACCATAGAGCAGAAGCGCCGACCGCGCGCCCGTATCGACTCCGAACTTGCCCGGGACTCCGTCGAGTGTACCTTCAATGACCGGAATTTGTCGCGGTCGCTCGAATTGCGCCACATTGCCGGACCGGGAATAGACGAACTTGTCCGGCTCGGTGAAGGCCAGAGTGCGGCGAACATAATCGAACGTCACGACCATCCGTTCGAACACCTCCCGCCCTATGACGCCTTCCACGGGTTCGGTGCCGAACACCTGCGATGAGTCTCCGAATGGCGTTACAATGAACGGGACGTCGTCCAAATGCAGATATCCAAGCTGAAATTTGGCCACCAGCGTTTGTCCGAAGCGCTGTTTCGCCTGGCCCACGCCCTGGCCTTCCCCGGCATCTTCGACCTTCAGCCCAAGCTGTCGTGCGACGTGCTCGTCCATGTCGGCACTGGCGCCCGTATCGAGAATAAAATGAAACGGTCCTTTGCCGTTTAGCCGGACATTCACAAAAACGCGGTTGTCGATCAGGGCAAATGGTACGGTGAAATGAGCCTCTTCGTACCGCGCGGCTGCTTGTTGGGCAGCGGGAGGCGAACCGACGGCCGCTTCGGACCCGAACATGACGCCTGTCCACAAGGCTGCCACAATGAGATTCGCAAACCATCGAACCATTCCCATCTCCTCACTGCGCCCGCCCACCTTGCGAGCAGAGTTCAACAATGGAGGCGTGCTGCGGCATTCCCGCGGCGGTATCGATCTCAGTTTGCCCGGCGGAAAACGTCGCCGCGAGACATCACGAAGCTGACGCGTTCCAGCACCGTCACGTTGTCGAGCGGGCTTGAGTTTACGGCGATGACATCGGCGGCTTTTCCAGGCGCGATGGTTCCCGCTTCGTCGGAAATGTTGAGGAGCTTCGCGGCATTGATCGTCGCCGCGTGAATCGCTTCGCGGGGCGACATGCCAGCCGCGACAAGGAAACCGAACTCGCGCGCATTCTGCCCGTGCGGACCGACGCCCATGTCGGTGCCGAACGCGATCGTCACGCCCGCCTTGTGAGAACGGGCAAGCGCTTCTTTGATCTTCTTGCCGACCGTCCTCGCTTTGTCGGCCATGGCCGGCGACAGCTCGCCCTCGCGCTCCGCCATTTCCGATGCGGTGACGCCGGCGATGATCGTGGGAACGTGGAAGGCGCCTTTAGAGAGAAACAGTTCGAGTGACCGGTCGTCGAGGAAGCTGCCATGCTCGATCGAATCCACGCCCGCTTCGAGTGCCGCGTTGATGCCGGCCGCACCATGCGCGTGGGCTGCCACGCGCCGGCCGAGATTGTGCGCGGTGTCGATGATGGTGCGAATTTCGTCATTGGTGAATTGCTGATCGAGGCCCGCCTTGATGTCGGAGAGCACGCCCCCCGTCGCCACGAATTTGATCGCGTCCGCGCCCTGGCTCACTTGCCGGCGCACCGCACGGCGGCATTCGTCGACACCGTCGCAGATGCCCGATGTCGACTGCACACAGGCGCACACATCGTGGCGATAGCCGTAAGTCTGGCCATGGCCGCCGGTGGGCGAAAGGATGTCGCCCACGCAGAGAACGCGCGGACCCGCGACCTTCTTCTCCGCAATCGCCGAACGCAGCGCGAATATCACGTCGGGATTGCCGAGCGCGCCCACGTCGCGCACGGTCGTGAAACCTGCCGCCAGCGTCAGCGACGCATTGTGCGCGGCGTTGAACCCGACCTTGGGATCGGAATCCTCCACCATGCGCATGCGGTAACCGCGATCGAGCTGGCCCGTCAGATGCACATGGCAATCGATGAGGCCGGGCAGCACGAATTTGTCGCCGAGGTCGATCAGTGTCGCGCCTTGCGGCGGATCCACGAAGCCGGACGAGACCGCTTTGATCCGGCCGCCCTCGATCAG
>Ga0302326_10008859_pt1 | contig 22123 bp, 20 predicted proteins | sample Palsa_T0_3_FD_202264 | JGI IMG/M metagenome (GOLD analysis project Ga0302326, IMG submission 202264) | Peat permafrost microbial communities from Stordalen Mire near Abisko, Sweden - Palsa_T0_3 | ecosystem: Environmental > Terrestrial > Soil > Palsa > Peat permafrost | place: Sweden: Abisko... | reverse complement strand
TTTCGGACATAAGCGACCCCCTTCTGAGATCTCAACCTAGAAGCTCATTTCGACTATGGCAAGGCACTTATCAAGACGGGCGAGCTGACAGTGGATCCGATCGTGTCGGAGACACAAACCTGGTAAGAACTGCCCACCTAAACCAAACGCGAAAGTTACAAATTGATTCCTCTCAGTATTGGGTAGGCTCTGCTGATTGTCAAGTGATTTTTTGTCCGAAGATCGACCAAGTGCCGGGCTACCCGTCCTTGGATGTTGCTCTGATATCATTAACTGACTTGAGGTCAAAACAGGAAAGAGCCAGCAGGGCTTGAATGCGCCGCCGAGATCTGTTGCGATGCCTGTTAGCCGGTCCTGGGGTTTGGCGCGCGGCTGCTCAAGGCGTGGCATCGCGAGGCGTCAAGCCGATGCCCCGAGGCAAGCCATCGGGCATTCCTTTTCACGCCCGCTTCACCGATATTGCAGCCAGCGCCGGGCTCACTCGGCCAGTTATGTATGGTGGTGTCGAAAAGAAGACGTACATCTTGGAATCCATCGGGTGCGGATGCGCCTTCATCGACTACGACCAAGACGGATGGCTGGATTTGTTTGTCCTGTCGGGATCGCGCCTATCGGGCGCGCCTGAAGGCGCGACGAATCGCCTATACAAAAACAATCGGAACGGCACCTTTACCGATGTAACCGAACAAGCCGGGCTTCATCGCACTGGTTGGGCCTGCGCGGTTTGCGTCGGAGATTACAATAACGACGGCTTCGACGATCTGTTCATTACTTACTACGGCCGAAACGTACTCTACCGAAACAACGGCGACGGCACGTTCACCGATGTGACGGAGCAATCGGGCCTGTTCGGGAATCGGGATCGCTGGAGTTCCGGATGCTGCTTCGTCGACTATAACCGCGATGGACACCTCGACTTAGTGGTTGCCAGTTACATTGACTCGGATATCGAGCACATTCCCAAGCCGGGGGAAAACTTGAATTGCATGTACAAGGGCGTGCCGGTGAATTGCGGCCCCCGAGGTTTGCCCACTGGCGGTTGTCTTCTCTATCGCAACAACGGCGATGGTACGTTCACCGACGTCAGCGAAACGTCCGGGTTTGCGCGCGCCAAGCAATCATATTGTCTGACGGTAACCGCCGCTGATTTCGATAACGACGGCTGGCCGGACATCTATGTCGCATGCGACTCCACTTACAGCTTGCTTTTCATGAATAATCGCGACGGGACGTTTCGCGAGGAGGGACTGGTTCGCGGCGTTGCCTTGAATGAAGACGGCATGGAGCAGGCCGGTATGGGCATAGCGGTGGGCGATATCGCCTTAGATGGCAACCTCGATATTTTCAAGACGCATTTTTCCGACGATACCAACGCTTTGTACAAGAATGACGGCAAGGCCAACTTTGAGGACGTGACGTTGCGCGCCGGCCTGGGCGTCGAAACACGGTTCGTCAATTGGGGAGGCGGCATCGCCGATTTTGATAACGACGGGAATCCGGACCTGTTGTACGTGACCGGCAACGTTTATCCGGAAATCGAAGGCACGTTTCCCGCGTACCCCGATAAGACTCCGCGCGTTGTATTTCGCAACCGGGGCAATGGAAAATTCGAAGAGCTTATAAAGGAGGCGGGGCCCGGAATTGCGGCCCCTCATAGCAGCCGCGGATGCGCATTCGGCGACTTCGACAACGACGGCGATGTCGACGTGCTCATCATCAACTTGAATGAGCCGCCGTCGCTGCTGCGCAACGACGTAACGGGCAAGAATCACTGGCTAAAAGTTAAGCTGGTGGGCACTCAATCGAATCGAAGCGCCATCGGCGCTCGCGTGATCGCAAAGTATGGCGCGAAGCGACAGGCGCAGGAAGTGGCCAGCCAATCCAGCTTCTATTCGGCGAACGATTTGCGCCTGCATTTCGGGCTGGGAGGTGCGACTTTCGCGGATCTCGAGGTGCGATGGCCGTCGGGGCTGAAGCAGACTTTCGCCAACGTCGGCGCCGACCGCATAGTCGTCATCGAAGAGGGAGCCAAGGCACCGCGGTGACGCGAACCTAAGTGTGCGTCACCATCACGTGCTTGGTGACCTTGTAGTTCTTCACTGACTCGTGCGACAAATCCTTTCCAAAACCGGATTGTTTGAATCCGCCATGCGGGGTTTCCGACGTGAGCGGCATATGGTCGTTAATCCAGACCGCGCCGAATTCGAGATCCTTGCTGAGCCGCATGGCTCGTCCGATATCCCTGGTCCAGACTGAAGCGGCCAGCCCATAAGGGACGTCGTTGGCCAGGCGCACGGCCTCCGCATCATCTTTAATGGCGCTCACCGTAATGACGGGCCCGAAGACTTCGGCTTGAATGATTTCGGAGTCTTGGGCGACATTGGTGATCACCGTGGGCGCGTAGTAGTAGCCGCGCTCGCTCCAATGGTCCGGCGCGGCCCCGCCGGTGAGCACCTGGGCCTTTTGGGCCCGCGCCCTTTGGACAAAACCTTCGACTCGCTCCTTCTGAACTTTCGAGATCAGGGGACCCATTTTGACGCTGTCGTCGAAAGGATCTCCCAGCTTGACGGCCCGCATGGCTTCCACCACCGCTTCGGTGACGGCTTTTTGCTTGCCCGGCGTAACGTAGATGCGGGTGGCTGCCGTGCAATCCTGCCCGGTGTTTAGAGATGCGGCGAAGGCCGCCTTCTCGGCAACCAGTCCAGGGTCTGCGTCATCGAACACAAGAAACGGCGCCTTACCGCCGAGTTCGAAATGCACGCGCTTTAAGCTGGGGGCGGCGGCGGCCATGACTTTCTTGCCGGCGGCGGTCGATCCGGTGAGACTGACCAATCGAACATCCGGATGCTCGACGATGTTCTGGCCGGTCTCATTGCCTCCCGTGATTACGTTGACGACGCCGGGAGGAAAGCCGGCTTCAGCGGTAAGCTCGGCCAGCATCAAGGTTGTCAGCGGCGTGGCCGGAGCAGGCTTGAGCACCAGCGTGCACCCGGCGGCGAGCGCGGGCCCGATTTTCCAGATCGCCATCACGATCGGATAGTTCCAAGGCGCGATCTGCCCGACCACGCCGACCGGTTCGCTGCGGAAAATGGAAGTGTAGTTCGGTATGTATTCGCCGGCCTCATCGCCATAGGTGTCGCGCGTGCAGGCCGCGAAGAAGCGCAGGTGGTCGATTGCGGCCGGCATGTCCATCCCCAGGCTGAGATACTTGAACGGCTTGCCGGTGTTCTCCGATTCGACGCGCGCCAACTCCGCAGCCTTCTGCTCCACCAGTTCGCCCAACCGCCAGATCATTCGCTGTCGATCGCCGCGCATGATTCCGGTCCAACGTCCGTCGTAAAAAGCCTTCTTGGCGGCTTGCACGGCCCGGTCCACGTCTTCCGGGCCGCAGTTCGGGACTTCCGCGATTTTTTCGCCGGTGGCCGGATTCTCGACCGTCGTCCTCTGGCCGCCCGCGCTGTCCACCCACTTACCGTCGATCCAAATTTTCCAAGTTTTCATAAATCTCCTCGGGATTATCTCCTGGCTAGGTCCGCCGTTTCGTAGTCGACCGCTGTGATTCGAGCGAGTTGCTCCACCGCCAGCCGAGGGCTGGAGTAAATCGGACGCGTCTTATCCGCATCGGGCAAAGTGTCCACGATGCGAGCCATGGAGGCTTGCGCCAGGACCACCACGTCTACATTGGGTATCAACTCTCGCAGGCCTTCTCTGACCAGGTGATCGTGCTTGGCTGTATCTCCGGCGAGCAGGGCTTCGAAGGCCCCGGCGCACAGTTTGGGAACGATCTTCACGGCTGTTCCCGTTTCGGACGCCTTACTCTCGAGCAGAGCCGCTGTGGGCCGCAGCGTAGTGGAAAGCGTGGCCGCGACACCGATTCGACGCCCGCCGGCCAGCGCTTTTTCCGCCATCGCATCGTCTACTCGCAACACGGGAATGTCGACCATGGATCTGCCGATCTCCGCTGCCGGACCAACGGAGGAACAGGTGACCATTACTAAATCCGCTCCCGCTTCCTGCGCCAGCGCGAGATAGCTGACCAGCCTGCGTATGGTCGCCTTGGAAAGCTCGCCGTCGCGGATGGTGTTTTGCAGCAGGCTTTCGTCCACCATATGGAAAATGTCGAGATCCGGCGCCAACTCCGCCGTCAGCCCTTTGAAAACCGCCGGCAGGTTGGCCACTGTGTGAACAAAAGCGACTCGCTTCCCCATCGTCAAGGTCTCCTCAGGCCGTTTGAATGATTCGTTTGTCCGTGCCACTGGGCCGCGGCCACCGGCTTTGGACGGACGCGTCCAGCTTCGTCAAGGCATCAATATTGAAATTCGGCGATTGGCAGAGCGCGAAGATTTCGCTTTCCAGCCGGTCAATCGTGCCCGCCACGTTCGCGAGCGCAACGATCGGAACTTCGGCGGGAATGAGCAGGACGCCGTGCATATCTCCGACCAGCAGGTCGCCTGTATTTACGATCAGCCCGGCCACCCTCACCGATCCGCCATAGTCGATGAACGCGCCGTATCCGTGCGAGACGACCACTGCGGTGGAGAAATAATGGAAGCCCAGCTTCTTGACGCCGTCCAGATCTCGCGCGCCTCCGTGCGTGACCATTCCGACACAGCCCAGCGCCTTGTGAACGTTGGAATTCCACTCACCCCACATCGCCCCGACGGGCGGATCGTCGATATCCTGGACCACGGCGACTTTCGGGCCGGCCTGATCGGCGATGAAGCGCCAGTAGTCCGGCTCATACACGGCCGGGCGAACTTTGCTGGGCGGCTGATCGGTGGAAACGCGCGCCGTTACGGCGTAGCCCAACATCAGCGGCATGTCGGGGAAATGGCACTTCATCGTCGAGTTGCAATACCCGACGGTGGGAGCGATTCCAAAGGTCTCGAGGGCATTGGCCAGCGTCGGCACTGTGTACGCGCGCAGCGTGTCCAGTTCGTTCTTGGAATGTCGTGGCGGCTTCACTTGATCTTTCCTTAGAGGTGTTCGATTCCGAATTTCGCTTCCATTCTAGTCAGGACGCGGTCCAGAATCTGAAGAGCGTCGTCAATTTCGGATTTCTCGATAATGAGCGGCGGCGCGAAGCATAATCGATTGAAGAAATATCCGGAGGTGATGCATAGCACGCCTTCATTCACCAACTCCATGGACGCCCAGGACGTGGCGTCGGCCGCGGGATCTTTAGTCTTGCGATCCTTGACGAGTTCGATCGCCAGGTACAGGCCCAAGCCGCTCACGTTTCCGATAGAGGGATGGCGAAGCGCCAGGTTTTCGAGACCATCGAGGAAGTATTTGCCTTTCGCTTCGGCGCACTCGATAATCCGATCGCGCTTAAAGATCTCCATCACCTTGACGCCGCCCGCGCAGGCCGTCGGATACGCGGTGAAAGTGGAGGAATGCGCGCCCGGCCCCCACGAATCCAAAATCTCTTTTCGTCCCGTCACCGCCGCCAAAGGCAATCCGTTGGATAAAGACTTGGCGATGGTGATCAGGTCGGGCGCCACGCCCGCGTGCTCAATGGCCCAGAGTTTGCCGGTGCGACCCATGCCATTTTGGACCTCGTCGCTGATGAACATGTAGTCGTACTTTTCCGCAATTTCCTTCATGCGCGTTAAATAAGGCAGCGGCGCAAGAATATAACCGGCGGAACTCTGAAAAGGTTCGATCAGCATGGCGGCGACGTTGGTGATCTTCGCCTTGGGATTGTTCAGCCAAGTCTCTTTGCTTTCGAACATCTTCTCGAATTGATCCGCGCAGAAGAGGTCGCACGAAGGATATTCCTTGCCGTACGGGCAGCGGTAGCAATAAGGGAAGGGAATGCGGGCCACCGCCGTGTCGGCGGGCGGAATGGGATAGCTATAGGCCATCATGAACGCCTTCGCGGTCAGGCTCATCGCTCCCGCGGTGCGCCCGTGATAATCGCCCCAATGCGTAATGATGATGGGTTTGCCCGTGTACCAACGAGCCAGCTTCATGGCGATTTCCACGGCCTCGCCGCCGGTGACGGCCCACATGATTTTCTTTTCAAAATCGCCCGGATGACGCTCGCACAGCAGACGCGCGAGCTCGGCGCGACTCTCCATCGGCAGCTCCGCGAAATGATTCAGCTTGTCCATCTGGGCCTTGATGGCATCGTTCACTTCGTCGTTTCCATGACCCAGCACATTTACCGTGAAGCCGGCGTGGAGATCGATATACTCGTTTCCATCCACGTCGTAAAGCTTGGCGCCCTTGCCATGATCGAGCACGGGCGGGCAGGTGAAGAGCGAGAAATCCAAATGACCGGTCGACTCGTAGGTCAACGTGTTCATCAGGATTTCCTTGGATTTCGGGCCGCGATTGAATTGCTCGACGCGTTCCCGAAGTCCCGCCTCGGAACCGCGCATCCGCGCGCGCTCTTGCAGAATTCGATCTTCAAATGCTGTCGGCAACTCTTCCTCCTTTGAGATCAAGCAGACGTAGCACCGGGCTGCGAAAGCAGCTTAGCGCTGGGCTGCCGTCAAGAGCGCTGCTCAACCGCTTGCTGACGAATCGCCGTTCGCCGTGTCACCAGGCGGCCTTGCATTAGCCGGTGCTGGTGCTGATGCCCTCGGTACCCAGCGCTACGGATTCCGCATGCGCCTGGGTTCCGGCTGCTCCTACCGGCCAGACCGGGGCCGGCGACAACGCTTGTTCCGGCTGCGGGGCGGGCGCACCCTCGGCTCGTTGAACTTCATCCATTCGTTTTACCAGCGAAGAACCGGCGTCGATGATGTGCTTTCTGAGAATCTCTTCTGCCGCGGCCGGATCGCCCGCCCGCAGTCCCTCAAGAATGGCCCGATGCGCGAGCGAATCCGGAACGCGGTCCGATCGATAGAGTTTCGTGTTGAAAATCAGAACCAGAGCTTGGGACTGAAGCTTGTTCACCATGTCCAACAGAAGCTGGTGATTCGAGCGTCGAGTGATCAAGCGATGGAATTCGATATCGGCCTTAACCAACGCGGAATCGTTGCCTTCCTTTTCCAACCGTTCAATGCGCCCGACCAGCTCTTCCATTTCCCCGAGATCGGCGTTACTATAGGCGCGATTCTCCATGGCGGTTCGAATCGCGTAGGGTTCCAGCAAGGCTCGGAGAGTATAAATTTCTCGCGCGCGTTCCAGGGACAACTTAATGACGAAGGCGCCGCGATGCGAAATAACTTCCACCAGCGCGCCTTCCTGATGCAACAATCGCAACGCTTCCCGAACGGTTCCGCGCGAGACTTCCAGACTCTCGCTCAGCTCGGCCTCGCGCAACGGGTCGCCGGGAGCGAAATCGCCGCGCAGGATTGCCTCTTGGATATTCTGTGCTGTCGCGGCCGTCAGCGTGGGTGGTCGATTGACGCGTTGCAAGAGTCTGCGTTCTCCGAGTAGAATTATCATTATCCATAACCTGCCAAGCGAAAGCAAGCATTTATTGTCCGACAATCAATTGTTAACAAACTTCTTGACTGGTAATCCGGGGTTGGGTAACATCCATAAGATAAGGTTGGAAGGGATTGCCGTATAGATGAAGATCAAAGACCCGGAATACGTAACGATCTACGAAAACCCGGATCACTGGGAGGCTCACACCTGCGTCTGCCAATTGAAAAACGGCGACGTGCTGGTCACCTTCAACCAAACTCGCGAGAAGAAGCACGAGGACTTCGATACACCCAAGGTGATTCGCTCCAAGGACCAAGGCAAAACCTGGGAAGCTTCGAGAGTGGTCACGGTTTGGCCGCAAACCGACACCTTCGGTTCGGATATCCCGCTCATCACGCAGATCTCGGATGGAACCGTTCTGGTCAATCATCTCGTGACCAGCTTTTATCACCAGCGCGGCATTCTCACCAATTACGGACCGCAGTCGGAAGTGTATTCGCGTTCGATCGGCGCCGAAGGAACCTGGATCAGCCGATCTAACGACAACGGTTACACCTGGCAGCCGGGGTACAAGATCAGCCAGGAACCGATGCGTTGGATCATGCCCGCCGACAGCATTCTGGAATTGCCCGACGGCACTCTGCTGATGGCGGTGCTAGGCCAACTGAACACGCGCAGGGAACGAAAGGATCAGGAACCGATCCGATCGGTGCTGATGCGTTCAGACGACAAGGGCCTGCACTGGGAACATTGGTCGACCATCGCGTTCGATGCGTCGGGCGTCGTTTCGTTCGACGAGCCCGCGCTCGGCCGAGCCGCGGATGGCACGCTGGTTTGCATAATGCGCACCGAGCATCTGCCGCGAGAGCGGCACCAGAGCAATTGGGTGGCGTACTCGAAGAATGACGGCGAATCCTGGAGCGAGCCCGAAGCCACTAACATCTGGGGCTATCCCTCGGACTTGGTCACCCTCAAAGACGGACGCATGCTCTCGGTCTACGGATATCGCAGGGAACCCTGGGGTCTGCGCGGCTGCATCTCCGAAGACGGCTTGCATTGGGACGTCAAGAACGAGTTCGTGATCCGGGACGGCGGCATCGGTCCGCTCAACGATCCAACTTACTGGCACATCGGCTACCCGCACGCCGTCCAATTGCAGAATGGCAGGATCCTGGCCGTGGACCACAATTTCGCCCCTAAAGAACCGCCCATGCAGCGCGTCGTCGGGGTCCTGTTCGATGTCTAGCGGGGCGATCATCCTGTGCGGTTTGGCGTTGGCGGGCGCGGACGCGCTGTCGGGCGAAGCTGTCTTCCACCAGGATGTTTTGTTCCACTCGGGCGAGTCTTCTTATTTCTGCTTTCGTATTCCCGCTATCGTGGTGTCGAGTAAAGGTACGGTGCTTGCGTTCGCCGAAGCTCGCAAGACCAACTGCGAGGATTGGGACCAAATCGATCTGGTACTGAAGCGGAGCGAAGACGCGGGAAAGACCTGGAGCGATCTGCGCGTGCTGTTTCACGATGGAACGCGATCCGTGAATCAACCGTCACCTATTCTGGATCGCAGCACCGGAGTGCTGTGGCTGGTGTTCTGCAAAGACAACCAACAGGTGTTCGTTACTCACAGCGCGGACGACGGAGCCACCTGGTCCTCGCCGCGCGAGATCACCGGTGAGACGAAAGATCCGACCTGGAAGTATGTCGCAGCGGGACCCGGGCACGGAATTCAGCTCAGCAACGGACGCTTGCTGGTGGCCGCTTGGGGGGACGCGAGCCCCGGACCGGTAACGTGGCCGCCCGCCTGGGACGTCATTGAATTTACTTTCGCAATGTACAGTGACGATCACGGATCCACCTGGCATCGTGGACGGCCGATGTATGAAAATCTAACCGAAGAAGCCATGGCGGTGGAAACGTCCGGCCGGCGAGTCTACATGACGCTGCGCAGCCGTCAGGACCAACACAGACGGGCTCACGCCTGGAGCGAGGACGGCGGATACTCGTGGTCGCTCATTCAATTCGATCAGGCGCTGCCCGATCCTCCCGCGGAAGGCAGCATTATCCGGCTTCCAGGCGACGGCGCCGATTCCGCGATCTTGTTCGCCAATCCGGCCAGCGCAACGGATCGGAGTCATCTGACTATTCGAATGAGCCGGGACGAGTGTCGAACCTGGCCCGTCTCCCGCGTACTGTACGAAGGCCACTCGGCGTACTCCGATCTTGCCGTCGCGAACGATCGTACCGTACTGTGCCTTTTCGAAGCCGATCAATATTCGAAGTTGATACTTGCGCGGTTCAATGCCGCGTGGGTGAAAGAAGGAAGCATTCAATGAAAAAAACCCGGCGTGAGTTCGGCCTGCTGTCTACTTGGGGAATCGGCGGCGCCTTGGCCGCGGGCGGCAACTTGTCCTCGGCGAGCGAAAGCAAGGAACCGCGCACGTTCCGCATTGGCGCCGATCCGAAATTCTCGTGTTTCGAGGTGAGTCTTGCCAAAGGGCGCGGATCGGAAGTGGTGGCCACTTTCGGACGCGCGCCATCGGGCTCGGAAACGGGCGACATTCTGCTGACGCGCTCCGCCGACGGCATCGCGTCCTGGCGGCAATCATCCGCGCCCGTGTTCTCGCACCCCGGCCCCGGACATCAACTCGCTGCCGTCACGCGCCTTCGTGATGGAGCCTTGATCGTTTCCACCACCAGATTGCGATCTCTATTCGAGGGGAAACTGCGCTGGAGAAGAGGCTCGGTAACGGACGGCGTGTTCGTTCGGGAATCCGAGGATGGCGGCCACGCGTGGGGTGATGCCCGCAAGGTGGACACCTCGCCGTTCCCCGTCGCCTGGACGCGCGGTCCCATTGTCGAGATGGCCGATGGCGCCTTGCTGTTACCTCTCGCCGGTCAGCGCAGTGCAAGCTATCGCGACGTCCGCCAGCCGATGGCATCGTTTCTAATGCGCTCCATGGATCGAGGGAAAAGCTGGAACTACCACGCGACCATCGCCGAGGATGTGAACGGTTCCCGCGATTTTGACGAGCCCGCCGTCGTCGCGCTGCCGGATGGCCGTCTGGTGTGCATGCTGCGCAGTCACGTGAGTCCCCGGCGAGATCCTCCCGGTGGATATCTCTTCGCGACGCTATCGGACGACGGAGGAGCCACCTGGAGCAAGGCGGGGAAAACCAGCATGTGGGGACATCCGGCGCATTTGCTTGCCCTGCGCGACGGGCGTGTTCTCTGCACGTACGGCTATCGTATGCACCCTGGCCCGGGGGTTCGCGGCTGCGTGTCGGCGAATGGCGTCGAATGGAAGCCTCAAAATATTTTCACCGTGAAGGCGATGCCCGATCTCGATTCCGATCACCTGCAGATCGGTTGCCCGAGCAGCGTCGAGTTGGACGACGGCAGGATCGTCACCGCCTACCAAACTTGGATGGAAGAGCGGCAAGCTCTCGAATGCAGTTTATATAGCGTCTAGAGGAAACCAGAAATGACCATCAAAAACCCCGAATACATCACCATCTATAAGAATCCCGATCACTGGGAAGCCCACACGTGCGTCTGCCAGTTGAAGAACGGCGACGTGCTCGTCTCGTTTAATCAGACGCGCAAGAAAATGCACGAGGACTTCGATACGCCGAAAGTCATCCGCTCGAAGGATCAGGGCAAGACTTTCGATCCTGCCTCGGTGGTGACCGTCTGGCCGCAAACCGACACCTTCGGCTCGGACATTCCGCTCATCACGCAGATCTCCGACGGCACGGTGATCGTCAACCATCTGGTCACCAGCTTTTTTGAACAGAAGGGCATCAAGGACGACTTCGGCCCGCAGTCGGAAGAATATTGGCGCTCCATCGGCGCCGAGGGATGTTGGCTCAGCCGCTCCAATGACAATGGCTACACTTGGGAGCCGGGCTACAAGATCAGCCAGGAGCCGATGCGCTGGATCATGCCCGCCGACAGCATCACCGAACTACCCAACGGTACATTGTTGTTGCCGGTTCTCGGCCAGCTCAATACGAGGCGTGAGCGGAAAGACCAGGAGCCTATCCGATCGGTACTCATGCGCTCCGACGACAAGGGTTTTCATTGGGAGCACTGGTCCACTATCGCTTTCGACCCGGCCGGCATCATCTCATTCGATGAACCGTCGCTCGGCCGTGCCGCGGATGGAACGCTGGTCTGCATGATGCGCACCGAACATCTGCCTCGAGAGCGCCACCAGCACATGTGGGTGGCATTTTCCAAGAATGACGGCGAGTCCTGGAGCCGTCCGGAAGCTACCAATATCTGGGGTTATCCGGCCGACTTGATCACTCTCAAAGACGGCCGGATGCTCGCCGTTTACGGTTATCGGCGCGCCCCCTGGGGTCTGCGCGGGTGCATCTCCGAGGACGGTCTGCACTGGGATGTGAAAAACGAATTCGTCATCCGCAATGGAGGCATCGCCCCTCCCACCGCCGGCAACAACCCGTTCGACATCTGGTGGCACATCGGCTACCCGCACGCCGTGCAACTCCAAAACGGACGCATCTTTGCCGTCGATCACAACTTCACTTCCGAAGAGCCCTTCATGCAGCAGGTGGTCGGCGTGTTGTTCGACATCTAGTCGAGTTCAACTAGCGGGGGCGAGTGATAAGACCAGGTCCAGAAGTCGCGGAAAGCATCGCTCCCAAGAAGCCGCGCGCGTACATTAAGCATCTGCGGTGGTATATCTGCGGCTTGCTCTTTCTTGCCGCGGCCATCAACTACCTGGATCGCCAGACCGTCTCCGCGCTGAAAGAAGATCTCTCGCACCGGTTAGGCTGGTCGGAAGCCGGCTACGGCTGGATCAATTTTTCTTTTCAGCTTTCCTACGCGCTCACGATGAGTTTCGCGGGGCGCTTAGTCGACCTGCTGGGAGTCCGCCTCTGCTTCTCGATCGCTGTTGTCGTATGGTCGGCGGCAGCGATGAGCCACGCGTTCTGCCGGACGGTGTTTCAGTTCAGCATCGCGCGCTTTTTCCTCGGGGCCGGAGAGGCCGCCAATTGGCCCGCTTCGGTGAAAGCGGTGGCCGAATGGTTTCCGAGACGAGAACGAGCGTTCGCCACGGGACTTTTCAACGGCGCCAGCGATTTTGGAGTCGCCTTCGCTGCCGGCGCAGTTTGGATCGCCACCAAGTTCGGCTGGCAGGCTGCGTTTCTGTTCACCGGCGGTCTCGGATTCGTCTGGTTGTATCTTTGGCTGAAGTATTATTACGCGCCCCGCAAGCACCCGGCGCTGGCCCCCGACGAGTTGAAGTTAATCGAGAGCGACCAGATCCCAGAGACCGCCCAGGAGCAGGCGATCCGCATCCCATGGGTGTCGCTGCTCCGCTATAAGCAGGGATGGGCGTTCTTCGTCGCCAAGTTCATGACCGATCCGGTGTGGTGGTTCTACCTCTACTGGCTGCCGTCCTATTTGGTGAAAGAGCGGGGATTCTCGACCATGGACAGCGTTTCGGCGCTGATCATCCCTTACCTCACCGCCGACGCGGGCAGCATATCGGCCGGTTGGTTCTCGAGCTATTTGATGAAGCGGGGCTGGCAGCCGGCGCGCGCGCGCTTAACGGTGATGTTCATTACCGCGATGTGCATGCCCACCGCCATCTGGGCGGTCCTGACAAGCCACGTTTGGATTTCGGTGGCGTTGATCAGTCTCGCCACCGCAGGTCATGAGGGATGGTCGACCAATCTTTTTACCACGCCGTCCGATCTGTTTCCAGCCCGCGTAGTGGGTTCAGTGGTCGGTTTGGGCGGAGCCTGCGGCGCGATGGGCGGGATGATCATGACGCTGCTGGCCGGTGGCTTCCTGCAATGGTTCGGCAGCTACGTGCCTCTGTTCGTCACCGCGGGCCTGATGCATCCGCTGGCGCTCGTTTTATTCATTTTCTTCGCGGGCAAGGATATGAAACCCGTGAACCTGGAAGAAGGATTGCAGGCCGGCCCGAACGCGCGGCTGATCCTGGCCGGATCGCTGATAGCTCTCGTGGGGCTTGCGGGCGCGTTGTTTGCCTCCTCGCACTGGAACGAAATCATCGTCGCCGCCAAGGACTCGCTCGCCACCGCCGCCGGCATCTTCGTCGCTTCGAGCGGAATCTTTCTGGTTGGATTGTTTCTCGTGTACGCCGGCTTGGGCCGAAAAAGAGCACTAGCATGACACGGCTTGGTCCGTTCTCGCTCGCCGCCCTTCTGCTTTGTGGCGCCGGTCGGATGTCCGCAAAAAACGAAATGCTCAATTGGTCGCTCTCCACGCCCATGCCCGAACCCCGCTCCGATTACGTCGCCGGAGTGGTGGGCGGAAAAATGATCGTCGCGGGCGGCACCTTCTGGACCGGATCGAAAGGAAACTGGATCAAGAAGCAATTCTCGGCCAGCACGCACGCCTTCGATCCCGAATCGCAAACCTGGGAAAAACTTCCCGACCTGCCGGTTCCGCTCGGCGCCGCCGGTGGAACTGTGATCGGCGACAAGCTCTACGTCATAGGCGGATTCACTGGATCGCAAGTCAACCGCCGCATCTTCGTATTAGAAAAGCGCCCAGGCGCTTACGCTTGGACGGACGCCGGCGAGGCTCCGTTCGACAGAGTTTACCCGCGAGTAGTCGCGGTGGGAGCGTCGCTATACGCGGTCGGCGGAACAACGAAGTTCGAACCTCGGGATCCCACCGGGACCTGCTGCAGCTCGAAAACAGCCACGCGCAGTTTGATGGTTCTGGATACAAGTCATATGCAGAACGGCTGGCGGGAGCTTGCCTCGTTTCCCGGCCCGCTGCGATTCTACTTCAGCGCCGAAACCGACGGGCACTCGATTTGGATGTTCAGCGGCATCTATCAGGACGGACCTACCGCTCCCATCACCACCTACGACGACGTCGATCGTTACGACATTGCACGCGGCCAATGGGAGACCGGGAAGAAGCTGCCCCACGTGAGCCAGGCAACCAATCCCCCATCCCCGGTTTTTGTCGGGGACGGAATCGTGCTGATCAACGATTTTCGAAAGGTGTGGAAACTGGACCTGGCCAAGCAAACGTACCTCGAACTCTCGCCTCTCCCGCAGGCCGCCGCGCTCGACAGATTTGTTTGGGTGAACCATAAGATAATCGGTGCAAGCGGCGAGAACTTCATCGAATCGCCCCGCCGCCGCTCCGAGTGGGTGTTCATCGGGAGATTCGGCAAGTAGCGTTCCATATGAACCAGTCCGACGTCCAAGAGGCGGCCCGGGATGCGCGCGACCTGCGTCATTTCGGTTACGCCCAGGAACTGTTCCGGAGCATGGGCGGTTTCTCGAACTTCGCCATTTCCTTCTCCATCATTTCGATCATTACCGGCGTCGCCACGCAGTACGGTTACGGTCTGGAAAAGGGCGGACCGTTCGAAATGTCCGTCGGATGGCCGCTGGTGGCGATCTTCACCTTGGCCGTAGCGGCCAGCATGGCGGAACTATCGTCGGCATTTCCGACCTCCGGCGGCAACTATTATTGGGCCCGCCATCTCGGCGGCGCGGGATGGGGATGGTTCACCGCCTGGTTCGGCATCATCGGCATGATCGCCAACGTCGCGGCCGTGGATTATGGCTGCGCGCAGTTCGCCGCCCCGCTTCTGGGACTCGGCTCAGGAACAAAAATGTTGCTGGTGTTTTACACCCTGATCCTGGCGTCGCACGGCTTGTTGAATCACTACGGAATTCGGCTGGTCGCCTGGCTCAACGATTTCAGTGTCACCGTTCACATCGTCGGCGTGGTAGCCATCGTCGGCGCGCTGATGCTCTTTTCGCCCAAGCAGCCCATCAGTTTTTTCTTCGAACGAGCGGCCTCCGCGCACGTGCCCTATGCCTGGTCCTTCCTGTTGGGATTGCTGATGGCCCAGTGGACGCTGGTCGGCTACGACGGATCGGCTCACGTATCGGAAGAAACGGTGGACCCGCGCCGCCGCGTTCCTTGGGGCATCGTCAACTCGGTTGTGATTTCGGCCGTGGTCGGCTACCTGCTGATCTTCGCGCTGACGCTCTCGGTTCGGAATGTCCCGTCCGTGCTGGGCGCAAGGGACGCCGATGGCAACGCGATTCCCGCCATGATCACCATCTTGGACCAGGCGCTGGGATCGCGCGCCGGGACGGCGATGTCCTGGCTGGCTGTGCTGGCCATGTGGTTCTGCGGCGTCACGTGCATTACTTCGAACTCCCGCGTGATTTACGCGTTCTCCCGCGATGGCGGAATGCCGTTATCCAAACTCTGGCGGCGAGTCACGGCCAAACACGCGATTCCGGCCAACGCCATTTGGCTCTCCATCGGCCTGTCTTTTCTCGTCGCCGTTTGGAGCGGAGCCTATTCGGTTGTCACTTCGATGAGCACGGTCGGGCTCTACGTATCGTACATTCTGCCGATCTTTCTGGGCTGGCGCGCGCGACGCGCGGGTCTATGGCCCGAACCCGGGCCGTGGCGTCTCGGGCGCTGGAGTAACGCCGTCAACGTGATCGCGATCGGATAGACCGTCTTCATTTGTTTTATCTTGGTGATGCCGCCGAATCAGGTTGCGGGCGAAACGATGCTGGTCTTGCTCGCTCTCCTGGCCGCGTGGTACTTCATTAGCGAGCGCCAAAGGTTCAAAGGTGTCGCCAGTCCTCGAAGCATGGCAGCGGTCGATCCGTGACCCGGCTCGATTGCTTGCTAATCGCGGACGACTTGACGGGAGCCTGCGACGCCGCGGTCCAATTCGCCGCGCGCGGCCAGCGGACCCGGGTCTGTCTCTCGCGCCCCGCGCAGCCGGACACAGCCAGGGTGGTTGCCGTCAGCACCGAGAGCCGCAATTTTTCCGGCGAAGAAGCTCAAGCGCGTCTGGCTGCGTCGGCCCTACAACTGGCGCAATGCTCCCCGAAGATTGTCTTCAAGAAGATCGATTCCACGCTCCGAGGTAACGTGGGCAAGGAAATCGACGCTGCGCTCAATATCTTCGGATCTGAGAGCGCGCTCGTCTGCCCCGCGTTTCCCGCCCTGAACCGCGTAATGGAGCAAGGGCGTTTGCGCGTGGAGGGCCGGGCGGATTTCGATCCGGTCGACATCGTAGCGCTGCTGCGAGGGCACGGCCTCGATCGGCATGCCCACATCCATCCTGGAGCGATCGAGCGGGCCGTATCCTCGGGCGCTCGCGTTGTATCTCTCGATGCGCTGTGCGATCGCGATCTGGATCAGATTGCCGCGGAAGCTTTGGCGCTGGATCGTCGCATCTTGTGGGTAGGATCCGGCGGTCTGGCGGCCGCACTTGCTCGAACCCTCCCCGTCCAGTCCGCGGTCGACCGGCCGGCGCTGAATAAGGGGCCGGTGTTGTTCTGCATTGGCTCCGACCATGTCGCCACGACAGCTCAATTGACGGCTTTGAACGCCCGCAGGCCCGTGCTCAGCGCCCCATGGGAGCAAGTCAGCCACGAAAACATTCTCGAAGCACTGGAACAACGCCGCCACGTGTGCTTACGGATTCCGCGCAACCCAATGTGTTCCGAGAGAGTTCGCGAGTTGATTGCCGGCGTGCCCGCCACTGCCATCGTTTTATCCGGTGGCGACACCGCCTCGCTGGTGTGCCGGGCTGTGGGAGTGCACGACATCGACCTGTATGATGAAATTGTTCCGGGAGTTCCTTACGGCGTCCTGCGCGGGGGCGAGTTCGACGGAACAACTGTCGCGACTAAGTCGGGCGCCTTCGGAGACGCCGACGCTCTGATCCAGGTAGCTGACTACTTTCTATGCCCCACCCAATAGAAACTCCGCCGACTATTGCTCTAACGATCGGCGACCCTGCCGGCATCGGCGCCGAAGTGGTTCTCAAAGCCCTCGCGGATCCCGACCTCGCTTCGCTCGCGCGTTGGGTGGTGGTGGGCGACTCGCGCATTCTGGAAATGGTCGGGCGGGTGTCCGGATTGACCCTGCAGTCGGCGGAATTGCGCAATGTAGAAGCACTCGGCGACATTAGTGACTTCGCTTTCGGAAGAATGGACGGTCGCTGCGGCCGCGCGGCCGTGGAGTATGTCCGCATCGCCACGCAGATGTGCCTTCGAGGGGAAGCCGACGCTATGGTAACGGCGCCGCTGAACAAGGAAGCGGTGACATTGGCCGGCTATCGATTCTCCGGACACACCGAATATATCGCGGAGTTGTGCGGCGCCACCGAATCCCGCATGCTTCTTTCGAGTGAACGGCTCTCAACTGTGCATGTCACCACGCATGTGTCGCTGCGCGCGGCGTGCGAGCTCAACGAAGCGCGTATTGTGAGCACCATCATGCTCGGTAACGAAGCAATGAAACTGCTGGGCTTCGAGCAGCCCCGTATCGCTGTCTGCGGTTTGAATCCTCACGCCGGCGAACACGGTCTTTTCGGCGACGAAGATGAACAGCACATCGTTCCGGCCGTCGAAGCGGCGCGCCAAGAGGGCATTCAGTGCAGCGGTCCTCATGCCGGCGACACGATTTTTCTGCAAGCGTCGCGCGGAGCCTACGACCTGGTGGTCGCGATGTACCATGATCAGGGCCATATCCCGATGAAGCTGATCGATTTCGAGGGCACCGTCAACATCTCGCTGGGCATTCCGATCATTCGCACGTCGGTTGATCACGGCACCGCCTTCGACATCGCCGGCCGCAATCAAGCCGACGCCCGCAGCATGAAACAGGCGATGCGCGTAGCGGCGCGGATGGCTTCCACGCGACGAGCGGGCTAGCCTGAGGCCTTCGTGGAGCCCAACGGTCCACTACAATTTCGGCCGCGTCACGGACCCCAATGTTATCGGTGTAGTCTCCCTGGGCCGTCCCCGCTCCGAGCGTGTCGACGGTTTGAAATCCAACTGCGTCGGCCTCGCGAAAATGATCCACCCGCGGCGTGGGCGAGCACAACCAGGCGGTCACCTTCATCGTAACCGCCGATAGAAAGTTTCGGGGAATCCAGGCAATCGTCCGGTAGCGGCCCGCGGGACGCCGGTGTCCATGCCAATCGGTATCGACATAAGAGGCCCAAAGCTCTTCCGTTACCCACTCTTCGATATGCTCACCCACGCGAATAAAATCAAGGACGTGGGTTGCACCTCGAAGACAATCTCGCTCCGAACCGTCTGAGAGCGTGACGCGAATATCGGAAATTCCGAACCCATATCCAAACATGCAGGGAGTGCCAACAATCCACGTCATAGCTTCACGTCACAAGCTGCTTGATCCGTTCCGGTTTCACCCCAAAGTAATCGCACAGAACGGCGTCGAGCGCCGGGTTCAATCGCGAGAAGAGCATGTGAGGCTTACTGCGGTCGACATCGAACCACAGGTAAAGGTGGATTCGGAACCTGTCTTCCCGGATGCGGCCTTCTGAGATGTTGCGAAAGCTCGGTTCCGGTGGGCCTTCATCCGGGTAGCAGTTGCCTGTTATCACACACTGAAGGTCATAATAGCCCGCCATGCTGTCTTCGTTCACAATGGCCAAAACATTTGGCGCCTGCTCATCCGGGTTAACGGCAGCGAACTGCCCGGCTGCGCTGTGGACATACCTCGCGATACGGTTGTACGTCGGATCGTGCCTCGGCCCGCCGTGGAGCGTCCCCGGCGCTGCGCCCTTTCCTAGCTCATCAAGTCAGCGGTCCTTCTGTGAGTGCTTCACTTCGCAGTAGAATGCGAGCTTATCCTTGTGCCGCACTCGGAAATCGGGAGTTCGACCCTTCCGCATTTCAGCCTTTGTGAACTGCTGCGGCGTGAGCCCACGCTGCGTCAAGTACTCGCAAACGATCCTTTCGCTAATAATCATTTTTTTGGCCTGTCCAGCACTTGCGCCGATCACTACAACCAACTGCGTATGGTCACCTGCCACGCCACGGGTGACAGCCCATCACTCCCAAGACACGTACTATGGGCGCGTGGCTCGAATGGTGAAGCCGACGTAGCGAAGGGGTCTAGCAGCGCCGTTCTGGTGCTGCTGTCGAGGTTGTCCCACCAATCGGGATTCAGGTATTGATTCTCACAAAACTCAAAACGAATCGCACGATTGCCTGAGGCACTTCGCTGTCTTGAAGCCGATCCAGCGACGAAGCCAATTGGCGGCAAGGCCCGTCACTGCTCTCCAGCCATGCGAAGACAAAGGCCCCCCCGTGTCGGTTGAGATCAATGAAAAAGTAATAAGTTCGGGCGTCCGGTCCAGGTTGGCCAGATTTCCGATGGATTTCCCATCGAAGTCACATTCTGGATAGAGCGCTCCGGCGCACAGGATCTCCGGCGCGCTGGCAAGGGTAATCTGGAAGGCCCGAACCCGGCTGAACTCGCGCGTAAGTAAGACCGAATCGTATTCCGCCTTGTGCTTTTCCATGTCGCGCGCCGAAGTGCGCACGCCCGGTTCGTAGGCGGCAATTTGCGTCTGGAGTTCCATCTGAACGAGTACCGACCTTCCCCGATGCACGATGTCCCTTACGAAGTCGATATCATTCGCTTAGTTCAGCTTCTTTAAATGCTCCAAGCACACAGCGCGGTAAGCAAGCAGGAAGCACTGCTCGGCGCTTCCAACAAACGGCACCTGCTCCAGCGGCGCAAACGAAACGCCATCATGGGAAGAACAAAAGACCGGCAACGCTGACGCACGGTTCACTCCGATAAGCTTTACAGCCGGTTTGCCCTGCGCTTTATCGATGTCTTGGATGGTCGCAGAATGATGATACACGTGGCCATTGCGCGCGATTTGCTTCAGCATCTTCCGCATCACGGTGTGGGAACCGATGGCAGGTTGACCACATGCGACACCGCCGGGCTCCATGGCGTGAAGACACGTTCCTTTTTAACGCCCGGATTTTAGCAGTGCGTCAACTTCCCAGATGCGTGGTGCCGGCTGAGATTCCTTTCGCAGATGGCACTTCTTATATTTCCGCCCAGATCCACCCAGCACGGATCATTTCGGCCAGTCTTTTCTGCCGTTACTGCCATAGCTGTTTGCCTACTTCGATGTGTTGGTGAGCGGCAGGGTAGGGGGCTTGGATCACAAACCACGTCACAAGGACTCTTCGGCGCCACTAATTCTTACTCTAACTCTAACATTCTATTGGTCGGGGCGGACTCTTGTCTCATGCAAGATGAGCCTGAACCGGCGATTGATTCTCACGCAAGATGAGCCTGAAGGGGAAAGACGGGATGCTGGGGATTGATCATCAGCATGGACGACACAGAGACCACCAGCCTGGAGCAGATTCGGGACTTCCTGGCCGGCAGCGGAGAGGTGCGGTTCGCCGGCCAGCGGCGCGAGGAGGTGTACAGTTGGGTCGAAAAGACGCTGGTACGGCTCCAATACGCGAGCTTGGACAAGCCCGGCAAGGGATTGGTCCGGCGATACCTCTCGCGGATGACGGGACTGAGTCGAGCGCAGGTCACGCGCTTGATTGCGCTGCAACGCCGCACGGGACGGGTGAAAGCGGTGGTCTATCAGCGGACCAAGTTCGCCACGCGCTACACCGGTGCGGACGTCAATCTGCTGGCCTATGTCGACAAGGCGCACGGGAACCTAAGCGGACCGGCGACGTGCCGAATCCTCGAACGAGAGCACCACGACTACGGGCAAGCAGCGTATGTGCGGCTGGCATCGATTTCGGTGGCGCACCTTTACCGGCTGCGCAACAGTGTGGCTTATCGGAAACGCAACACCAGTTATCAGCCCACACGACCAACGCCGATTCCGATTGGCGAGCGGCGCAAGCCGCAACCGCGCGGCGAGCCGGGATTTCTGCGCATCGACACCGTGCATCAGGGCGATCAACAAGGACGCAAAGGTCTCTATCACATCAACGCCGTCGACGAAGTGACGCAGTGGGAGATTGTGGCCGCAACTCCGCAAATCTCCGAGTTGTGGCTGCTACCGGTGCTGGAGTCGATCCTGGAACAGTTCCCGTTCGTGATCCGCGGATTTCATTCCGACAACGGCAGCGAGTTCATCAACTACAACGTCGTCCGGTTGCTGGACAAGCTGCGCATCGAGCAGACCAAGTCGCGCGCGCACCACTGCGGCGACAACGGTCTGGTGGAGACCAAGAACGGCGCGGTGATCCGCAAGCACATCGGATTTGGTTACATCGAGGCGAAGCACGCTGTGGTGATCGATCAATTCCACCGGGAGCACCTCAATCCTTACGTGAACTTCCACCGGCCGTGCGCGGTGCCCCAAATCCTCACTGCGGCCAACGGCAAGCGGCGGCGCATCTACTTGCGGTGGGCGACACCGTTCGAGATGTTTCGGGAATCGCCTCAGTGCGCGAAATACCTGCGGCCCCGGGTCACGCTGGCGGAACTGGATCGCTTCGCCCAGAGCCAATCCGACACCGAAGCCGCTCTGGCGATGCAGAGCGCCAAGCGCAAACTACTTCAAAGCTTCCAGCAGAGCAACACCGCATGATCTTTTGCCGTCCGCGCCTCCCGTTGGTCGGCGATCAAATGCATGCCCTGACGGGGCGTGTAAAAGCAAAGACCAAAACCTTCCTAAGAAGGGAAAACCAAGACCAGGATGTGGGCTCAGCGCGCCTCCCGTTGGTCGGGCCCGAACGATCCAAAAACCACCAGAAAGGGGACCTTACTCCCGCCCACCTCCAGGCCGCTTTTCAGGCTCATCCTTCGATGAGAATATGCTCACGCTCACTGCTCAGGCGGTTTGGGTGGCTCCAGCTTGAACGTCAGCGTCACGCTGTTGCGCGTGTCGTAAGGACTCACCTTCTTCACCGCCGACTTGATG